>Ga0209396_1004686_pt1 | contig 13201 bp, 12 predicted proteins | sample GOMGulsemesocosm_6_FD_184638 | JGI IMG/M metagenome (GOLD analysis project Ga0209396, IMG submission 184638) | Methane-oxidizing microbial communities from mesocosms in the Gulf of Mexico - GOM8C Gulf of Mexico (SPAdes) (version 2) | ecosystem: Environmental > Aquatic > Marine > Cold seeps...
AATTACGATAAAAAAATATCAGCAACAGTTAGAGTTTAATCAAAATAAATTTAAAAAAATGAGTGTATATGCCCAGCGTTCAGGTCCAGTATTATATGCAAATCATCCATGGAATGGTGAAAAGGTTTTTGTAGGAATGACGGCACAACCATCATGGAAAATCGCAGAAATCCCTTCTTTAAATGGTTTATTTATTGAAGCTTGGGTCCATGAAGTCGATCATAAGAATTTACTATTAAATAGTCAGGCACAACTGAAATTTGATGCATATCCTAAAGCTACTTTAACTGCAAAACTAACGCAGATCTCCACCCAACCAGAAGCACAAAAAGAATGGGGCAGTGATGTGTACTATCGCACTGTATTTGAGTTTGACGGCAATACTAGTTTTAAAGTATTACCGGGGATGAGTGCACAATTAGAGTTTATAGGGGCAGTTCATGAATAAGATGTTTTTGGTCGTTTTTTTATTTGTATTGTTAGGATGTGAGCAGGTCGTAAATGAATCTGTTAAAGAAGAAAAAATTGAAGTCATCGTATCTGCAAGTGGTGAGCTTGAATCTAAACATACAGCGATAATTGCACCACCTTCAGTATCTCGTATGTGGCAATATCAAATAAAACAGTTATTACCAGAAAATTCACAAGTAAAAAAAGGTGAATTATTAGTTTCTTTTGATGATAAAAAAATAACAGACAGATTGTTTGATAAACAAGTTGAATTAGATCGTGCGCAAAAAGAGTTAGACAATAAAAAAATAAAAGAAGTCGCAACAGAGCAGGAATTAATACTTGCTGTTGCTGAAAAAGAAATGGAGTTTGAAAAAGCAAAACGAAAAGCTGAGATTGTAGATAATAGCCGTTCTGAAAATGATAGGCGCAAATCTGAGATTGACTTTACGGTTGCGCAAAATGATTTGTTTTTATCTCAAGGAAAACTCAAGTTTCATCAAAAAAATAGTCTATTAAATCTTAAGCTAGCACAGGGAAAAGTTGATCGCCTCACCGGTGAAGTTGCAGACTTTAATCGAGACATCGCAAGACTAAAAGTTAAAGCGCCAATGGATGGTATGGTGATTTATAAAACAAACTGGGAAGGGGAAAAACCCGCAGTTGGAGAAAGCATTCAATTTGGTCAACCTATTATTGAATTAGCTGTTATCGAACAAATGCAATTGAAAGCGCAAATTGCAGAGTCTGATAGCGGTAAACTTGTATTAGGACAAAAAGTAAAAGTGACACTTGATGGCACGCAAGAGCAAACATTCAGTGGCAAAGTGGTAGATTTAGGCCGTGTATTTAGAAATAAATCACCTCAAGATAAAAGGCGGATCCTCGATGCAATAATTGAATTTGATGAAACGGATCCATTAACGATGCGCCCAGGTATGACTGCTCGGATAGAAGTCATTACCAAAGTACTCGATAAAGCACTTACTTTGCCTATAGAAGCTGTAAAAAGTGCAGCTGATAGCAAAGTGATAACGCTAGAGTCAGGAATAGAAAAACAAGTAGAAATTGCACATATTATTGGTAATAAAGTGGTTTTTGCAAAAGGCGTTAAACAAGGAGATGTGGTAGCGTTATGAAAAAATTAATGAGTATCTCACTATTATTTTTATTGGCTTGTAATAGCGAGCAAAACACATCTTTAGATTATAAAGTGAAAAATGAAAGTTTCTCTGTGAGTATCCCGGCCAAAGGAGAATTGTTTGCAGCAAAAGCAACTGTGATCAGCGCTCCGGTGTCACGTAATGGCGTGCAAAATATCGCTTGGTTAGCACCTGAGTTTTCAATGGTAAAAAAAGGTCAGGTAATAGCGCGCTTTGACGGCGAAGCAATGCAAATAAAAAGCCGTGATAAAGAAAATGAAATCGCAATTACTAAACAAGATATTATTGAAAAAACAGGTGCGTTGAGCAAAGAACTAGATGCAATCAGCAAAGATATTTTAATTATTGATCAAGAAAAAATATTTGCTGAAAAATTCTCAATTGATGATGAAAGGATCAGATCAAAGTTAGCAATAATAGATTCATTGCAAAATACGGCTTACTTAGGTTCAAAACAGGACTATTTAAATTGGAAAAGTGATAGTTTTAACGAAAGTTCAGCGGGTGATATGGGCTTGTTAAAAATGCAAGAGCAGCAGCACCAAGGGAAACTTGATTTACTGACATCAGGTTTAAACCAATTAGAGATCAAAGCACCTCATGATGGTTTATTGGTTTATAAAACAAATTGGCGAGGTGAAAAACCAAGAGCCGGCCAATCAATGTGGCCTGGTGAAAAAATAGCTGAGCTGCCTAATATTACGCAAATGAAAGCTAAAATATTTGTTATTGAAAGTGAAGCAATCGATTTAGTTGAAGGCAAAGAAGTTAATTTACAATTATTTGCTTATGCAGACTTACCTTTTAGTGGTGTTATAGAATCTGTCGCTCCTTTTCCAGCATCAATAAAAAGAGGCGACCCACAAAAGTACTTTGAAGTTATTGTTAGTTTGAATAAACAAAATCCTAAGCTTTTTGTACCCGGTAGAAAGCTTCAAGCATATATCGAGATCACTAAACTAGAATCTAAACTAATTGTGCCACTGCAAGCGATTTATACAAAAGAGAATCAATCTTTTGTATATTTATATCAAAATAATGAATACAAGATGACGGCGGTAACTTTAGGGCAAATGAGTTTAAGCCATGTTGAAATCTTATCTGGGTTAAAAGAAGGTCAAGAAATCTCTCTCATTAATCAGGAGCAAAGTTAAATGAAATATCTTGATATCTTTATTGATACAGCGGCTGAACTCGCTCAGCATAAGCTACGTACTCTGCTTACTTTATTAGGCATGATTTTTGGTGTTGGGGCAGTGATTGCCATGCTAAATATAGGCGAAGGGGCAGAGCGTGAAGCTTTAAAAATGATTGATACTATGGGGCTGCACAATCTCATTATTGAAGCTAAAGAGTTTGAAGATAAAGAACTTAAAGAGCAACGTAAACACTCTTCAGGATTAAGCATTCGTGATGGTGAAATTGCGAAAAAAGCATTACCATTTGTTGAGGATTTTAGTGCGCAAAAGCTAATTGATACATACAGTATTTTCAGTGCCCAAGGCAAAAGTGACGGAGAAGCAATCGGCGTAAGTTCAAGCTTTTTTGAACTATCTAAATTTAATTTAGCGCAAGGACGTTTACTTAATGATAATGATAATTTAAATTTCTCTCAAGTTGCGTTGTTAGGTTCAACGACTGCAAAACAGTTATTTCCATTAGGAGGCGCTGTTGGTCAAAATATCAAAATAAACCATTTATGGTTTAAGGTCGTTGGCGTATTAGAAGCGCCATTTTTGAAAAAACAAGAGTTCCAAGGCATTAAACTCGGAGGTGCGCAAAGCAGAGTTTTTGTACCACTTAAAACATCTATTCATAAGTTTGCGAGTAAAGACTTAGACAGTGAAGTGACGAGCATTAAGTTAAAGATAAATAATGCTGTAAACCCAATTGAAGCAGCAAAAGCGGTAAGTCATTTATTATCGCGTCGCCATAATAAAGTGGATGATTATACTTTAGTGATCCCTGCGGCTTTACTTGCACAGCAAAAACAAACCCAACAGATATTTAATATTGTCATGTCATGTGTTGCAGGGATTTCATTATTAGTTGGTGGCATAGGTATTATGAATATTATGCTAGCCACGGTACTCGAACGTACCAAGGAAATTGGTTTATTACGTGCTATTGGCGCAACTCAAAAAGATATTCAACTACAGTTTATTTCAGAGAGTTTTACAATTTCAATCTTAGGCGGCATTTTGGGCGTATTCTTTGGTATTTTATTATCAGAGTTAATCTCTATTTACTCACAGTGGGCGGTTTCTTGGTCGCTAACAGCTATTATTTTGTCGTTTAGCATTTGTGCTATGGTTGGCTTAACTTTTGGTGTGTATCCAGCGATAAAGGCCTCAAAGCTTGATCCTATTGATGCTTTGCAAAGTGACTAGTTAAACATAGAAAAAATAAATAACGCTTACACAGTTTTGTGTTTAGCGTTATTTAATAATAAAACTTTTGTTTGTGAAAGTTTATGATAAAGGCAGTGTGATCGAAATTTCGCTGCCTTTGTCTTTATTAGTGATATTAAACCTGCCATTTAAAGAGTCTATACGCTCTTCAATGCCTTTTAAGCCAAAACCTCCGTTTGTAGTTTGTTTTATCCCCTGGTTAATACCAATGCCATCATCAGCAATAACAAGCTGTAGCCAGCCGTTTGATTGCGTAATCGTTAAATACAAATTCTCAGCTTGAGAATGCCTAATGCAATTAGTAATACACTCTTGGCATATTCTAAAAATGGATATTGCATGCTTATCTGTGAGGTTATCTAAATTTCCATTTATTTCACTATGATATTGAATTCCAGCATGGCTGAGTTTTTCTTTGAAGTATTGACCTTTTAAACACTCTGTTAAACCTAAGTCATCTAATACCCTAGGCCTTAACCAGCTTAAAACAGAATAAATAGAATCATAAATTTGCATTGATACAGAATCTAAGCGCGTAAAACTTTGTTTAGGGGCTGTATCTTTTAAGGTATGTTCTAGTACTTTTAGCTCTGTTCTTAATGCGGTGATTGATTGGCCAACCTCATCGTGTAACTCTTGTGATAGGTGTTTTCTTTCTTCTTCAACAATATTCACTAAATTTTGTGCAAGCATTTGGTTTTTTGATGATAATATAAGCAGGTCTTTATTGGATTGTGTAAGTTGCTTGTTTTTGATATCAAGCGTTTTATGCACTTCTTTTTGTTCATTCATCAATGCACCTAATAACATGCCTGTTAAAGCGTAACTTATAACATATAGCTGATTTTCAATTAATATATCGGTTTGATTTACGCCAAAAATATTAAACATGATCATACTATTAATCACTAATAACATGAAAATAGCACCCGCCCAGCCAAAACGATATGCAAACCAAATGAGCGGTAAAATGGCTAAAATACGTAGTAAATAAAGTGTATGGGGCTGAATAAAATAAAGCACAAAAACAAATGTGATTAAAATACATGTAATATTTATGGCTTTAATGACTTCAAGCCAGTTAATTTTGTGTTTATTTAACCATGCATAATGGATCAAAAAACCTAAAGGAATTAAAGTAACTATGCCAACAAAACCACCTAAAAAGTGCGTCAGTATCATCTCAAATTTTCGCTCATCCGGAATGTTGCCGTAAAACCTTCCTTTATAGGAAAGCAGCATGATAGTAGAACGAATAAATCGATAAGTGATAGCGGCACCTAATATTAAAATTAAAGGTTTAACTCTACTTATGGTTATTTGAGATATATTTTTTTTGATGAAGCCAATAGCAACAACCGCAAGAACATGATTTATAACCCATATATTAGTAAAGGTTCTAGACAAATATTCTAAAGGTTTATCTAAATAAATAATATGATGTATAGATTGACCTAACTGACCTGCAATAATCAAAGCAGGCCAATAACGAAAAGGAAAAATAAATAAAGCAACAATGCGCAATCCCACAGGGAAATACCAACTTGCCCATTTATCATAAATAACAAACTGCATCGAAAATCGAAATAAAACGATCTCTAAAAAAGCAAATATAGAGATTAACAATAGGCTGTTTAATAACCATTTTGAATAATTAAGCTTAGTGAAATGTATTGGGGTGAAGCTCTGTAGGGCATGTTTAATTTTGTTTGCTAATACCATAACTTACGCCAATTCTTCGTAAGTAATAATGCCAGATGAAACGGCCAGCTTAAGTAAGTCGAATTGATTTTTTATTGCCAGTTTTTTTAGGATGTTAGCTCTGTGAACATGGGCTGTTTTTGGCATGATATCTAAATGCTGTGCGATTTGTTTGGCATTAAATCCTTTTGCCAGTAGTGGAAATACATCTAATTCTCGTTGTGTTAATTCAGCTAAAGCACTTTTATTATCGTTAGTATGTGAAATGTGCAATTTTTTTAATACGTCATGACTTAAAAAAGTCTCCCCTTTAATAACAGCATTAATTGCATTTATTAATTCATCAGATGCGGCGCGTTTAGAGACATATCCCCAAGCGCCAGCATCAAGTGCATTACTAACATAAGGATTGTGGTCATACATGCTTACTATAATAGATTTTATATGAGGATAATGTTCTGAGCAGTGCTTTAATAGCTCTATGCCATTTTTATCTGGTAATGAAATATCAATAATAATGATGTCGATATTAGCGCAATAGCTTAATGCTTCTGAGGCTGTTTGGTAGCAGTCGGCTTCAAATATCACGTGATATTCTGGCGTTAATTCCAATAGGTGTTTAAATCCTTCTCTGACCATTTGATGGTCGTCTACTAAAGCAAACTTCATATATATTCCCTTACTACGTTTCAATAGATATTAACAGAATATCAATATAAATATTCTAAGAAATATTCTTAGGTAGTTAATTATATTAGGGAATACTTAAATAAATCATTTTAAATATACACGACATGTGCTGAATTTTTGTGTCAGTTTAGGATTTGATAAAGCATATCGTTCTATTATTTTTACTTCAGCCTTACCTTTTAGTATTTGTAATAATACACCAAATGCGATGATTTCTTTTCCTGTCTGACTTTTTATGTAAACAGCCTGTCCAATCGCACCTTGTAATCTTAACTTTGGGAAATTTGGGTTTGTGATATCTGCTAAGCGTTCTTGCTTAGTAAATAAGCTAAGGCAGTAAGATTTAGCTGCATGAATGATTTCTTGCGGAAGCTTAATAATATCTACATTATTTACAAAGTGAACGATGGCTGCTTTGTGCTTGTCAAATTCACAAGATATTTCAGGTAATGTTTTAGTACTTGCCCATTGCTTTGAAACTAAATAACGTTTTTTTTCTAATCTAGAAATGCTCGTCGATGTTCCGGTCATTCGGCTATACCATTCAATTCGATAAGCCGAAGCGCCAAGTGCATGAAAGTAAATTTCAATATTTCCAAAGATAAGAACTGATTTTTCTGGGATCCAATTTTTTTTAATCGGTTTAGCTTTAGTAGAACCTGAATCTAAAAAACTTTGGGGTGGTAAGTCTAAGTCAGTCTCTTTTATAAAACCTAATTGACTACTCATATTGCAAACTCGCTAATATTAATCCTTTATAAACATATTAGGTTTAAGAGTTATAGGAATATATTGCTAAGTTTCTTATTCAACTAAGAAAAAGTCTTAGATGTCCTTATTTAGCTTTAAAACCGGATCACAGATAATAAATTAGAATATTTATCGGTCCATATTTGAGTATCTTCAGGCTTTAAATTTAAATATGTGGCTTTTATTTTTACCATCTCATTATTAATGAAATCTTTATTATGCGTTAAAACAACCCACTGTGTTGTTTGTTCTTTTGAAGAACTTGAAGCTGCAATAAAATGGTTTAAAGGAATATTGAGCTTTAACGCTAATGCATTTATTAAAGGCAATAAATCTAAGTGGTTATTAGAGATATGTAATGCGAGTAATCCATCTTTTTTAAGATGTTTAAAATATAATTCAAAAGCTTCAAGGGTCAATAAATGAACGGGGATCGCATCACTTGAAAAAGCATCTATTACAAGGGCATCATACTGTTGGCTTCCTGAAGTTTTTAGCTCATTTTGCATTGTCACTCTAGCATCTCCAAGCCTAATATCTGTTTTAGCTTTGCTATCAGATAAGTAGCTGAAATATTGTTTAGCAACTGCTGCAACATCAGGATTAAGTTCATAAAATACATAGTGATCTTGTGGCTGTGCATAGCTTGCTAAAGTGCCTGTGCCTAAGCCTACAATGCCAACTTTATTTGATTGCGTTTTATCTAAGTTATTTAAAGCTAATGCAACGCCACTATTTGTGCGGTAGTAACTAGTCGGCTGATTTTTAAATATTTCAATAAGTGATTGGCTGCCATGGTTTGTAGCGCCATCAAATAACACTCTAATTGGGCTGTCATTTTTTGTTTGATCTTTAACGGCCAAAACACCATAAAAATTACGGCTGTTATGTACATCTGATGCAAAATATCGGCTATCTAACTGATTAAAGTAAAAACCAAAAGCAACAAGAGAAATACTCGAGGCGATATATAAAAACTTGTTATTGGTAGTTTGAATAGGGCTTAGCTTAGTTGATAGATTTTGCCACCATAAGCTCAGCGTAAAGAATATAAATACTAATGCAATGCCAACTATGAGCTCGTAGTATTGATTGAAAATCTTCTCAGCAACAATAGCGGTAAATAAACTGCCGATCACACCGCCAAGCGCAAGCACTAAATAGAAAAGCGTTAACTTATTTTTATGCGGTTGTAATTTAGCAAGCTCTCCATGGCATATCATGCAAGCAGAAAGTAATAGTATGCAGTAAGTTAATACTTGCTGTACTAGGCTAAATTGCACGCCTACAAAGAACATAAATGTACCTGCAAAGCTACTGCAGGCAAAGCATGTAAACCAAAGCTTTTGAACGTACCACTTTGGAGTATTAAAACAAATAATGTAAGTGAGTAAGTAGATACATAAAGGCAAAATCCATAAAAATGGCGTTGGCGGAATATTAATAGTCATCGCACTGGTTGTTGCCATCATTAAAATGACACTACAAGCAGATAACCCTAACCATAAACATACGTACTTAAAATCGATCGGCGTTTTATCATTTTCATGATTTTCAAACGTGAAATCAGACTTGAATAATCGAAAACTGCAAAAAAGAATGCTCATCATAAATAGGTAATACCCATATCCCCAAATAGTACTTTGCAGTGTGGTATCTAAATTCGGCTCTATAACAAATGGGTACGATAACAATGCTAATAAAGAGCCTAAGTTAGATAAAGCATAAAGGCGGTAAGGTTGATTGTTATTAGGGTTTAAACTGTACCATTTCTGAATCAATGGGGCCGTGGCACTGAGTAAAAAATAGGGAAAGCCAATAGCCATAAAAAGGCTGATTATGATATTGATTTGCGGCGTTTGGCTAGTAAAAACCTGTTCTGAATCTAATTGTCCAATAGGCATGACAGTGAGACTTAATAAAATAAAACCACAGTGAATTGCAATTTGTTGGTTCACTTTTTTTATTTTACTTAATGTATGTGAGTATAAATAACCAAGCAATAAAAATACCTGGAAAAATAGCATACATGCGGTCCAAATAGCTGCACCTCCGCCAAAATAAGGCAAAGCCATTTTTGCAATAATAGGCTGTATTTGAAACAATAAAAAAGAACTAATAAAAATTGTAATTAAAAATGGCATATAAATAAAAGTACTCAAAACAGGTTGAACAGCTTTATGAAACTGTTACTTAACTGGCGTTAATATCACATACTTTTAACTAGTTATAAATCATTAAATGTCATTTTTATAATTTACTTAATAGTGGTTAATGCTTTATGCAGTGTAGCTATTACCAATTCGAACGTTTATTCTATTTATATACATTTCATCTTTATTGAGGGGTAATATGTCTTATAACGGAACCGATATTTACTGTGATTTAATTTTAACAGGCGAATTACCTGTTGAAGTTGTGCATGAAACAGATGCTGTTTTGGCTTTTAAGCATACTCAGCCTCATTGGCCTGTGCATATTGTGGTGATCCCTAAAATGCATATTAGCTCATTTATTGAAGTTGAATCTCCTTATAAAGCAGTATTTGATGAACTAATAAAAGTAGTGCAACTCATATCTAAAAGAATAACAGAGCAACATGGTGCAGCAAGAGTATTAACGAATTTAGGTGATTATCAAGATTCAAAGCATTTACATTTTCATGTGAACTTTGGTAAATCAATTAAAAGTTAGCTCAGACAATAATTGAAATATATATAAATAAAAAGGAAATTTTCATGCGTTTTATGCTATTCACATTGGCATTATTATCATTTTCACTCTTTGCCAGCAATAAAGAGGATAAACAAGCTGTAATAGAGGCAGCTAAGAGTTATATCGTATCTCAGCATCAGGCTAAACCAGAACTAATGGAAAAAGCCTTGCACCCTGAACTGGCTAAAAGAACCCATTGGCAACAAAAAGATGGTTCAGAGTTTATTATGCAAACAAGTTTTGACACTATGTTAAAAGTTGCTAAAAATTATAATAAAAATGGAGATAAATTTGGAGATAATCCAAAAGTTGAAATTGAAGTATTAGCATTAGATAAACGCATTGCTTCTGTTAAGTTGACTGCTGATGATTGGATTGATTATATGCATTTAATCAAAAATGATAAAAACCAATGGCAAATTATTAATGTACTTTGGCAATATCATGATATTAAAAAGCATTCATATTAAACAGCAGGCTTAAATTTAAAGAAAAGAATAAAGCGAATGTTCGTTTTATTCTTTTTCTTCAAGTAGTTCTTTTATTGTTATAAATAATGGATAAAACCACTGATATTTATTACACAAAGCATCTAATTCTGCTGGCGTACTTGAGTTATGGATCAAATGAAAAGTTGTCATGTTGGCCATTACAAACAGTTTAAATTTTTGCCCATTGCCTGTTTCATCATCTTTTATAATACTGGCTTGATAGTATTCAAAGTCCGTTTTTACATTTTCAAGTAGTGCATCACGCTCAGAGGTTGATACCTTAGGAATATCTTCTTTCATGTTCTTTATTATAGCTTCATAGTTCATTGGGGAGAATATACCTTAATTGCTAGAAAAACACTTTTTTTTATTTTAGTAGAAGGTTATTTATATTTATTTAATATCGCTTCAATAACGCCATTATTTTTAAGCTTTTCAAGTGCTGCTATTATTATTTTTGGTTCAATAGGGGATTTTGGAGATATCGCTGCGTAAACTTGATGAGTGCTTATGATTAAAGAGGATACTTTAAACTTGTTCGCGTCTTTTCTTTTTAATAATCGATAATTAATTAAAATAGATGAGTCAATAAAAGCATCTATACGAGATAATAATAGTTTTTTAATGTTAGCATCAATCTCTCTTACATCGTGTCGCGTAATATATTTTTGTTCAATATATTTATCAATAGACGGGTATTTGTAACCTCGAATAGCGCCAATATTTAAGCCATATAAGTCTTGTTTAGAGTTTAATGTTAATGGTTTGTCAGCGAGCGTAACCAGTACATCGCTTTCATTAAAAAGAGGGTTACTCCATATCAATTTTTTTGTATTGTTTAGCCATATGGGGTTGCTGATCAGGAGAACATCAGTTTCTCCTTTTTCAAGAAAGCTAGCTTGCCTTTTTCTAGGAATATTTAAAAATTTAGCTTGCGCATTTAATTCCTTGGAGAGTTCATGCGCAATATCCCAAATAACACCACCTATTACTTTGTTGTTATTTTTAATTATATAAGGGGCACCGTTATGGGACCCAAAACTGAAATTGATTTCTTTAGGTTGCTCTTTAGCTTCAAGTAAATTAAAGCAAGATGCAAAAAGAATACTTATCAGAAATATTCGACTCATCAGGTATTAGTTTATTTAATAATTTGGTTTAGTATAGCGTAATTCACTCTTATCATAGAGGTTCGAGCTGAATCTCTTTATCCTTTACTATAATATCAAAGGCTTCAATATCACGTGTTTTTTTGATTACTTATTTTGTACTTTGTTTAATGCATTTTGTAATCTTTGAATAACTTCCTTTGGCGTATCTAAGCTCATCGCCATACATGCTTGCCTTTCTTTATTCGATAAAATAGAAAATACTTTTTTAAGTCTTGCGATAGGTACCAACTTGTTGCATTCTTAACGCTAAAGGCTCTTCTTCTTGAATGATTAAATCTATTCTGCCTTTAAAGAGTTTACGTATATTAGCTAATTCATCAGTTGCGATATCTACATTCTTATTAACTGAGAATCCTTGCGCCATCAAATAGTCGTAAGTGACGCCGCTACCTACAACACCTAAATGATATGACTTAAGATCATCAATATGCTTTATTTTTATATCATTTCGATTATCTAAGCTGTAGATACTGACTCCCTGGGTTGAAATTAGCGGGCAAATCCATTGAAAATCAGGTTCTCGACTATCAATTCTAAAAATGGTGTAAATAAGTGTATTTTTGTTGTTTTTAGAAAGGTTATAGGCTCGGTTCCAGCCATATACTTCTATTTTGTATTTAAATCCAGCCTCTTTCATTACCTTTTTTAACATGTCTGTTGCTATGCCAACGACTTGATTATCTTTGTTCACATAATTGAATGGTGGCCATGGCTCCGTTACAACCAAAATTGAGTTATCCATGATGACATTTGGCTGCTTTGATTCAGTGGCATAGGGGGAAGCGCTGAAAGAGAGAAATAAAATAAAGATACATATACGTATGGTCATAGAGGTATGAGTTCAAAAAAGTGATATTTAATTATGAGTAGTAACAATTAAAAAATCCAATAATAGCCAAGATTACTCATTAAATAGCTTTGTTGATATCTTTACTTATTTAAATAAAAAGCCATGCTTAAATGACTCAGTAACGATTATTTGAGGCGACTAATGTTAAATACATATGATTGGTTATTGGATCAAGATGAAGATATGTTATCTCTTGATAAATGGCAAAAAACAGTCAATTTAATCACGCGTATTTTTCAAGCCCCAGCTGGCTTTATTGTGCAATATGATAATGCTAAAGGTTTTAAAGTGATTATTGCCAGTGAGTTAGATGAAACGCCCTATTCGGTTGGCGATACCGTTTCTGTTGATACCAATATATTTTGTAAACAAGTCGTATTAGAACAGCAGAGTTTATATGTGAAAAATGCCCTATTGGATAATAAATGGCATGATAACCCAGAGGTAACAGATGATGGCTTTAAATCGTATTTAGGCTTGCCAATATTAAGACCAAACGGATCATCTTTTGGCACTATGTGTGTAATGGATTTTAAAGACACCGATTATCAAGTCGATTTTATTGAAGTGTTTGAACACTTAAGAGATGTAATTGAAGATGATTTGGTAATGGTTGATAACTTTTGCAAAATGCGTGAAATGGCGATGCTAGACCCTTTAACTCAAATCAATAACCGGCGTGCATTTATGTTATTAGGTGAGCAAAAGCTGAAGTTATCTTCAAGAATGAATATATTGGCAGGAGTATTGTTCATTGATATTAATGATTTTAAAAGACTGAATGATAATTTTGGTCATGATGTTGGTG
>Ga0209396_1004687_pt1 | contig 13198 bp, 17 predicted proteins | sample GOMGulsemesocosm_6_FD_184638 | JGI IMG/M metagenome (GOLD analysis project Ga0209396, IMG submission 184638) | Methane-oxidizing microbial communities from mesocosms in the Gulf of Mexico - GOM8C Gulf of Mexico (SPAdes) (version 2) | ecosystem: Environmental > Aquatic > Marine > Cold seeps...
GATTATCTCTTATCTCTTCAGAATAACTAGATGAAGAAAAAAAACAAATGATAAATATAAAGGCTAATATACTGAATAATTTAATGTTATCTCCTACCAACTTTTTACTATGAATATATAAATGATTATTTTTTAAATAACAATGATATTCATAAGTACACCTATTACCAGCCAATGCACATTTTTCAAATTTTCGATTGATGACAAATGATATGTATTTAATAAACAATTAAATAAAAGCATAACCCTTAATATAACTTTAAACAAATTCTAAAACAGTCCATTAAAAGTACCCAACACATTAACTAATGGCGATAATGTATGCTAATGTGATTTTGGACTGTTCGGTTATAATCTGTTCGATAAATGGGGTCAGGTACACTTTATTCCATTCGATAAATGGGGTCAGGTACACTTTATTCCATTTATTAAATTGATAAACGGTATTTAATTTGTACCTGACCCTATTTATTAATTTGTTAAATTGATAAACGGTATTTAATTTGTACCTGACCCTATTTATTAATTTGTACCTGACCCTATTTATTACTAATTAGTATTTACACATGTTGATCAATAAGGATTGAATTACCATCAGGGTCCTTAAAAGAGAAGCTAGCAGGACCACTTTCAGCATTAATAGACTGATCGATAATATCAACACCTTGTGCTTTAAAAACAGATAAAAGTTCTCTGACATCATGATATGAATCTAATGTTTTACAGTTTTGATCCCAGCCTGGATTGAAAGTCATTATATTACCTTCAAACATCCCCTGAAATAAGCCTATAACATGATCCCCATTTTTAAGGATTAACCAATTCTGCGTTTGATCGCCACCAATTACTGCAAAGCCAATGTTTTGATAAAATACTTTAGATTTTTCGATATCTTGAACCGCTAAACTTATTGAGAAAGCACCTAATTCCATTTTATTCTCCCATGTAAAAGGCCAGTTTTAATGCCTTAAGAAATAAGACATTAACTCAATAAGTAACTATAACGTTTTTATAAAAATTTGCCGCTATTCAATTAACTTAGCATGCTTTAACCAATCCATAGCTTCAATTGATGCAAGAGAGCACAGATGTTTGTCTTGATAACCGAGAAAATCTATTTCTTCTATCTCAGCATCAGGGCAAAGCTCACCTTGGAATTCCGCGTAATAACAGGTTAACTTGACCTTTGTCTCATTATTTTTACCATCCGCTTGAGCGGTAAAAGTTGCAGCATACTTGATGGTGTCAGGTATTAAATCGACAGAGACTTCTTCTTGAACCTCACGAATGAGGGCTTGTTCATCAGACTCCCCTATTTCCCGTTTGCCACCAGGAATATAAAATAACGTTTTTCCTTTAGAACGGGCACTCAATAACTTACCGTTTCGAAGATACAACCAAGCGAGTTTATCTATTTCTTTGTTCACAAATATTCCTTATACAAAACTATTTGTAATCATTGACCAATTGGCCATCTGATGAGTGCATGAATTGTGGGTTATCATCAGTTATTTCATAGAAGTCAGGCTTTTCAGCAACAAATATATGGCCGATTGTTTTTAATCCTGTGGAATCATCTAACGAACCTGCAATTATGCCTGTTGCGTCTAAGTCGAATGGTTCCCAAAAAAGGCTTGAACCACATTTTTGGCAGAAGCCTCTTTGTGCAACTTCAGATGTCTTATACCATGCAAGACCATCTTTATTGGTGATGTTGATATTTACTTTTCTTGCTTTAGTATGCGGGCCAAAATTACCATGTTGCTTTTGACACATACTACAATGACAATTAACAACACCTCTCAGGGCCCCCTTTACTTCATATCTGACAGCACCACAAAGGCAACCACCAAAATTAATTTTATTTTCATCATTCATCAATTATCTCCGTCATGCCTTATATTCACGACCTAATGTCAAATTACGCAGCTAACTAACTACGAAATTCAACTAAATTTGAACTAAACCAAAACGATTTATTTTAGACTTTTTATTTCTGTCTCTAATATAACAACTTCAGTATTGCCGATATTCCTTACATTATGGGTAGTTGCGGGAAGATACAGTGTTTTCCCATCAGCAACATTCAAGACTTTAGTTTGTTGACTTTTATCTTCAGGAACTAATTCTAGTTTGCCGCCTTTAGCAAAATAGACCACCCGATTAGGATGTATATGGGTATGCATACCAGATTCAGTACCTACAGGATAAGTTAAGCGAACAAATTCAACTGATGAGTTATCAAGTAAAACCTCTCTTTTTCCAAGTTTATCTCCAGCTAAACTCATGGTTGATAATGTCAGAAGTGTCGGTAGTAACAATAATGCTTTCATTATTTTTCCTTAAATTATGAACATCATCATGAAACGATGAATGCTCGATTGTTTTTACTAGGTATTAAACAGCCAATTGAGAATATTCAAATGGATGTTTTACTATATATTTTTAAAAACCATAGCCAGACTTATTTGAAACAAAGTGAGTGATGCCTTCGCCTATATTTCCAGTTGATGAATCTTCTAACCTTACTTTTAAAGTATGTTGACCAGATACCAGCTCTGGTTTTTTAAATTGCGCAATAATCATTGGCATATAACAACCATTACTTGTATCAATTTCTTTAGGAAAGCCATTACATGAATTAATTTTTTCGTAAGTCCAGTTATAATTTAATAAATTAAGTGGTTGTTCGTTTATAAAACCTTTTATAGAACCGGAATTTATTGCTGGCGTAATATCCCAAACAGCAATAGTTTGACCATTAACCTCACGGTTGGAGTGTTTCACTTTATTTAGGCTCATCGGGCGAAATGACGCAAACATAGAGTAAGACCCCCCATTAGATGACCATGTAGATAAACTGAAGACCTCTATCGTATCAAATGCAGCATCAATGGTTTGTGACTCAGTTAAATTAAGGTTCCAACCCCAAAACTCTAAGGCAGTTTTGCCATACTGCTCTTCGTCACAGATGTATATTGAATTATATAACCCTTCAGGAATACTAGCGCTATATCTCCCTTTATCATCACATTGCACATGAACACTATCATCGGTGATCCATTTTTCTAGATTAAAAAATACATCACACTTTGACACAGGAGAGCCATTTACATCTGTCACGGTACCCTTAACGGTAATGTCAGCATGAGATATAAACGAGATTAAAAACATTCCAATTACTGCAATAAACTTCATAATAACTCCATAAATTCCCAAGACCAAAATGGCTAAGGGTTAGTTAAAAAACAAATGTAATTGAAACTGAACATTTGTATGCCAATATTTTATATCATATTGAATTAAAGACTAATTTGTTATGATACCAATCATAATCAAAGAGGCTGGGCCTTGTGTTTTTGGATTGATAGGTTCAACGATTTTATTCAACTTCAGTGAGTTTTTGTTGAACAAATTAAACCACGACTCGATAGTACGAAAATACCAAGGGGCTGGATCAGTAAATTCATCATCAAACCCCTGCCAAGAACCTTCTCTCCAACCATCTATATAGGGGTACTGACCACAACTTATATTGGGATGAAGTGTTTGTATTATAAAATAACCATCTTCATTTAAAATTAAAGGGATAGTTTTAAAAATATGTTCAACTGACTCTTTGCCAAGCAACGAGAAGTTACAGATGGCAACGTCATATTTATCACCAATGGTTGTCTCTGAAAGTTGTTCATATTCAAGTACTTGGTATGAGTTTTTACTCTGCTTTTTAGCGTTTGCTATTAAATCAGGAATTGCATCAATACCTGTGACCGAAACTCCTTTTGATGACAGCGCCCTAACTAGCCAACCTTCACCACAACCTATATCAAGTATGCTGTTGGCTTTAATAGATTTAACCACATCAATGATTGCTTGATTAGTAACAGTAACTCGAGTTTCAATCTGGTTCTCTTGAATTGCCTTTGTCCAAGGAGTTGCGTTCTTTTGCCATGAATCAAGGATCTTTATATCACTCAAAGTATTAATGCCTACCTTTGTCATATTAAACCCCGTAATCTCTATCCACTTTGCATATCCGTACTTTAAAGGCGTCGTACCATGATTTTCGACCTGTTTTTTGTGCTTCAAGGTGCTCTGAGTTAGCTTTCCAAATTTTTATCGAAGCTAAATCAGCCCAGTAAGAAACGGTAATACCTACATCTTCTCTTGCTGATTCTATACCTAAAAAGCCAGGTTGTTGACTTGCAAGTTCAACCATCCTATTTGCCATATCTCCATAACCATCATCAACGTCAGTTCGAGTAGATGTGAAAATAACGGCAAAATATGGTGGCTGTGGGGTTTTGGCTATGGCTGACTTAACTGGCATGAGTGCTCCTTGGAATAATAACTAAATATATTTTCTATATTTCTGTATTTTTAATATGTTCTGTATAATTAACGCTGATATTTCATCCAAAGTTTATAATAAACAGCATTACATTTTTTATTATCATCCATTATTCCATCACGATCACAATCTGAGCCTGTTAATGTTTTAACAACCCCTTTGCCGTACTCGGCTATATCGTTTTCATCTGGTTTAGCTACAATACTCACTTTAGGTGAATGTTCGATAAAGTCTGCAACATTTTGATAAGTTGAAAATTCTTCTTCAGAAATAATCGTAGTTATATCATTAGGTTCGCTTTGATAAGCCGATATATTATATGAAGAAATCATTAATGTACCAAAAATAAATGTTTCAAAAATTTTCATCTTAAACTCCATATGAGAGTTGTCATATTTTTTGACGAATAAACTACATCAACCTAATCTAGCAGCCCAATTGCCATTGTGACTATTGAGACAGCTTTCTTCGCTATCATAACTGATGTGATTATTGATGTTTTTTAAGTTGATGCCAATTTCAACAAGTTTATTTTCTATTAAGAAACTCAACTGATGCCGATTAGTCGTCTCGTTAAAACTTACTAAGTTTTCATTAGTATCATATACACAAACTATTTTAAGACTTTGAGGGAATTTATTGTAATTAACTGTATGGGTTAACCATTGAAAACCATAAAAATCTTTTAAAGCAATATCACATACTTCGGTTAAAGCTACTCTAATTTGGTTGTCTATTTTTTTATCCGATTTACGCATGATATGTTCAATTCCACGAGTTAATAAACTGTTAGTCTATGTTAGCTTTAAAGTCGCAAAATCTACTTTGCGGCAAACCTAAATATTTTTCATCGACATTTGTAATACACTGCCATTTAATAAAAGCCCCATTTTTCGATGAACTAGGTGTTAATACTAAATACTTTTCTTGACCAAAGTCTTCAGTAAGGTTTACACCAAATCCCCCTTTTTCAGTAAGGAATGAAGAACGAACATATTTAAGTTCATCTAAATCATATTTGGATATATCCACCTCTTTTCCTAGTGGAAAGGTTCCCATTGTTTGAAAATATACATTTATATGCGTCTTTATCGGTAATAGTGCTGAATAAACATTAGCTAAGGCTGCTCGAATGACATATTCCCTATGACTAGGTTCTACAGTATTCATATGTGTTGAATTTTGAAAAAAATCAGCATTGGAAATATTTTCAGTTTCGGGATAAATGTATTCCAAAATGATGGCACTAGAAACCGTGATGATCACACCAACAATTACTGCGGCAATAATTTCTTTACTATATAAAATTAAACCGGCGAGAAGTTGAATTTTCCCTTTATCTTTTTCACTAACCACTGCTGAGTTAGAGCCCTCTTCACTTGCCATCATTTCATCCTGAATTATATTGTTTTTGTTAAATACTTAGGGTAATACTTAAATTCTTATTAGGTTTGTATCAATCTACGGCTTTTGTAAAATTAAAACGTCCCGCCCAAGTTAAGCCATTAATATTACCTTCTGTATCTGTTTTAAACTGTATTTTTGAACCACTTAATAAATTGGTGATGATGTCTTCACCACTTGCTATAAAAGGTATTTTTAAGTCTCGGCCATGATCATGTATTTCGATATTGTCTTTATTTATTGATATATCAATTGTGTAATTTTGATCTTGCTCAAATATATAGCTCCCAGAAATACTTGACTGTATAGAGGGTGATAATTTTTTAGGCGTGATTAATGTTGGGCTCGCTAAGTCCCAATGGTATTGTTTAGATATGGCGACTTTCAATTCATCAATTAACGCCCCAGCGTTATCTCCATTTGCCATAATAACGATACCATCACCACTATCTACATATGCTGAGAAGTCATTGGTAAAACCTGCATTTTTTCCACCATGTGAAAAGACTAACCCTTTGTCATGTTTGCTTAAACTAGGACCAAGTCCCCAATCACCTAAGTGAACGGTTAGCATTTTATTTACAATGTCTTTATTAAGGACACTTTGCTTTACCCCCTTTCGAGAAGCTTGAATAGCGATCATGTAATTGGCAAGATCACTTGGAGTTGTCCACAAGCCCGCTGCAGCTTGCTCTGGATAATTATTCCAATTACCAGCTATTTGCTGACCTTTACCATCAAAAGCAGCGCTGGCAATAGACCATTTAGATTTTCCTAATGGTTGTTCAAAAGTACTACTGTGCATATTAAATGGTTTAAGAATGGCGTTACTTAGGAATTCATCAAAAGGAAGTTTGGTTACATCAGTAACTAACTGCTCCATTACCGTATACCCACCACCGGAGTAGCGCCAATCGCTACCGGGAAGTTGATCAACAATCACCTTTGGCGTATTGCCTAGGCCGTTTAATACTTCAGAATCATTCGGTAAAGTTAGTCCCTGCTCATAACCAGGAAATCCGTGTACCGTTGTACCTGCCGTGTGCGTTAATAAATGACGAAGCGTTACGGGTTGTTGATCAGTAAACGTTGATTTAGGTATTTTCCATGATGTTAAATATTTATTCACATCAACATCCAAATCAACCTTCTGTCCTTGAACCAGTTTTAATGCAGCTAATGCTGCAATGGGCTTACTTATTGATCCTGCTTGAAATAGAGTGTCTTTGGTAACTATTTGTTTAGTCTTTTTATTGGCAATACCGTAGCCTTTTGCCCATACCAGTTGACCATTATTAACGACAGCAATACTCATACCCGGCACATTGAAATGAGACATGCGTTGTTCAATTGTTTGAGGAAAATAATGCTTACCAACTACTTGCACTTTAGGGATTAAGTTTTTATCAAAGTCGTCCTCCGTTGGATTTGCCGCAACAGTTGTAGTGAGTTGATAAATTAAAATAGCCAAAATTGAGTTGAGTACTAATTTTTGTTTCATAATCGTTTCTTTTTATTAGATTGTAAGGTGCCAACTTCTATTTGTTTAAATATTATACGAAGTGCCTGTTAGTTACTATGAGTTGCAGGGAATTGGATCAGTTCGCATCAGCAAACTTAATAAACTGTTGGGCAGTTTCTTTAGGAGCCTCTAACATCGGTAGATGTCCAATATTTTTCATCAGATGAATTTCTGTTTTTGGAATGATAGCAGCCAATTCCCTTGCTCCCTGCGCGTGTAAAACTCTATCTTTATCTCCCCATGTGATTAATACAGGCTTAGAGAATCCTTTTAATTGAGCTTCTAAAGGCGAAGTGAAATTGACTTTAAAATCGGCTGAATGATGGATATCTTCAAAGATTTTTTCATTTAATGAAAAATTGGCTTTAGCCTGGCTAGAAAGTTCATCTATGATAAAGTCAGGCATAAAAGGTGGTTGGTGAAAAACAAAAGAAAGTAAGTTGTTATATTCCTCCCTATTACTTGCCAATACAGCTGGTCGTTGTTTTTCACTGATCATATTAAACATTTCACTGTCAGGCGCAGATGAAACACCCAAAGGGTCTAGCAGCCATAAACTGATAATTTTTTCAGGGAAGTCCGCTGCATAATTACCGCCTATATACCCTCCCATGGAATTACCTGCTAAATGAAATTGAGATAACCCTAATGCACTAATCAGTTCGTTAAGTCGCCCTACTTGTGCAGGAACATCATAATCAATTGAGGAGTCTTTAAAACTATCGCCAAAACCAGGCAGATCTGGAGCAATTATGTGAAAGTCAGAAGATAAGTGCATTGCCATGCGATTCCAATTATCTTTGTTTGCGCCAAAACCGTGTAACAAAAGAAGTGTTTCACCTGAGCCTCCTTCTAGGTATGAAACCTCTCCCTCAGTTATTTTAATTGTTTTGACGGTTAAACCTGCTAGCGTTTGTTCCGCTGATACTGCCAAATTAAACATTGATTTAGAAGGAGTCACCGCGAATATTGTAGCTAATATAATCATGCCAGTGAGGAAATAAGGTATTTTTTTCATAAAGATCCATTTTTGATAGAGAATAATTTCATAATACTGTATCGAGAGCTCAGCCTAGAACTAATATTTGTAACTAACGTTTACTCTCAGTCGTCACGACTGCATCTACCTCTATTAGCCATTCTGCATGAATACCCCCCCAAACAGCGCAATAGGAAAAGTATTAGATACTTATTCAGTTTTTCTCTGTCGAATTATCTATCTTTGAATGATTAATTTCAACAGTTTGAAGCGCTCGCTTAAAAGCTTGTGCGCTAAAATCATATTTAGTAGAGCCTTCTGTCCTATTTCCTGAAAACACCTTGTAATCAATATGTTGCCAAATGCTTTTCGACATAATCTTATGATAAATTGGGATTTCATCTTGTGAAATTATAGTGTCCGAATAATTATATACTCGTTCTTTTTGAGCAGAAATTATTCCTTGATGGTAATCATTTAAATATATTATTGAATAAACTCCTGACCATATACTTAAAGCATATGAAGCGGTTAATTTATCCAAAGCAACCATTTCAAGTGCAGGTTGTAATGCTGCTGAGCAGGTAATAAATATATCTTCACCTGGCTTACGCCCAACTTCTTGTGCAGCTCTAATCGCTGACATTGCCACATTCTCATCCACAGACATAAACACCGAAACTTCTGGATAACGAACCAATAACTTCTTAATTTGTTCATAGCCTTTTGACGCATCAAAATCTGTATAGATAATTTGCTTAATATGATAATCATCAATTTCCGCACTACTGCGTTGAGCACCTTCATTCCACTGTTTTGATACATCGGTATCACGTGAACCGCTCATGACAACACTATATATTCCGTTGTTATTTTCTGCTTTTAACTTACGTTTAGCTAGAGAATAAGCATCATTTGATAATTGGTATGCTACGTCAGCTAAGTTAGGATATGAATGACCGATCCAATATTTATAAACTTCTGTAGGTTTGCCAATTTTAATTCGATCTTTATCACTAATACCGGTATTTAAAATGAATGACTTAATTTGATTTTTTTCAGCAAATTCGAGTAATTTAATCCCTAAACGCTGTTGGTAAATGTATATAAGGTAATCCGGCTTTTCCATGGAATTAAGCGCATGGATAAGAGGTTGAGCATTATGTAGATCTTGCCTGTCGGTATTTAATACCTTTAAGTTCATACCAAAGTCAGATGCGGCTTTTTCCATGGTATTGCTGATAAAGTCCCAATAAGGATTGCCAACACTGCTAGGGTTTATAAAAACAACATTGATGTTGTTTTGAGTATGGCCTTTGGCTTCAACTTTTGAACATTGTACAAGTATTAAAGTAAAAGATATTAACACCAATAAAAATTTCAATTTGTTCTTCGGGTGATTTAATTTGTTCGAGTAATCTTTTGATTTCATTAACTAACCTAGAGTCGATACAATGTATTTATCTAGAAAGTCCTTTTGTCGCGATAATTGTTTATACAAATAATTATATATGAAGACTAATACAAATGTACAACGTAGTAATTATGCACCTTCCACCAATTAAGTAGGTATTAAATTGTTAATCAACTAATCTATTTTTTACTTGTATACCTGTTTAGATGAAGAACTAAGTCAACATATAATCTCATATCAACTTAATTGTCGAGTAAACGTTAGATCCATTCTTGCTTTTCAGAAGAAACAGTTAGGTCACTTTCAACTGTTCCGGTATGGGCTGTTGAAGCAGGCTCGACCATTAAGAAATGAGTATCAGCCTCGGCTTTTGGACAATGTTCTACACCTTTAGGCACTACATACATTTCTCCTGGGTTAAGTACTATATTTCTCTCCCTTAATTGAAGAGTTAGCTGGCCTTTAAATACAAGAAAAAGTTCATCCTCATTATCATGTTTATGCCAAACTAATTCACCACTGCCCTTCGCGATTTTGACTAATTGGCCATTAGATTCAGTGATAACTTTTGGTGTCCACTGCGATTCGAATAACGAAAATTTTTCCGCAATGTTAATTTTACTCATATAATGTACTCCTTTATTTTTAAGATGTGGTTGTTCGACTAAAGGCTGAACGTATCAACCCGAGGCCAGCGATCACAAATAAACCCGAAACTATGCCACTTACGGCTCGACGAGTATTTTGATACCAAGCCATTACCCCGCTAAATGAAAATACAATGGAGTACAGTGCATTAGTCATAAAGCCAACCACTATGCAGACGATTACTCCCAACAACAATGATGTCATATTGTCATTAGTACCAAGCCCTACAGAAAGTGCTGCCATCCAAGCAATCACAGTCTTAGGATTAGATATATTGAGAATAAACCCTTTGATAAACCAACTTACTGAAGAGTGCGTATCTTTAGACATTTGCAGTGACTCTTGCTCGGGTTGCATTGCATCTTTCGCAGATAAATACGCTAACTTTAACAAGTACAAACCACCAAAAACTTTAAGGGCCATTAACAAATAAATAGAGCTTTGAAGAATAACACCGAGGCCACTTGCTGCAATACCCCCCCAAAACACTAATCCCGTAGATAACCCTGCACCATATATTAAACTGACCCTTCGCCCTTGGCTCATAGCAATGGTCGCATTAGCTATATTCGCAGGGCCTGGAGATGCTGCAATAACAAAGAACGCTAGCCCAATACTGAATAAAGAAAACATATTTAATACCTATAGTTAAGTGGGTAATGCCAAACTAACTTAGTTACATTCAACAACCACTATTATTTAAAGTTCTAACTGTTCTTGTCACACTTATCTTCATACCAAATACCATACTTATCGCCTTGCCATTTTAGCCCATGATATAAATAAGCAGTGGCAAGCATAAGTAAACCGCCAACAAGCGCTGCCTCATTGATCAATCCTAAACAACAAAATAAAAAACCACTGCAATGGCCGATGATTTCAATTCTTCTTGCGGATTCTCTGTTAGGCCGGGTATTTAAAAAATTTAATACAAACCAACATTTCAATATAAATGGTAACTTTTGCCAGTGTTCAGACTTTTTATCCATGATAAATTTCTCCTGATTCAAGGTTGATACATCAACATCAAGTGCAGCGGAAAGGCATTTTAGAGACTCAACACTAGCATTCTGGCCACTTTCTATGCGTTGGATTGTTCTAACATTTAATCCTGACATTTGAGCTAATTGCTCTTGCGAAAGATGACGGCTAATACGTAATTGTTTGAGAATCATTAAATTTACCTCTGCACTTAAGAATCACAAGTATTTATAAATTTATGCAATGTCGGTTACGAATTTATCACGACATATACCCGACATTATAGGAATACTCTAGGTATTGACCTGCTTGATAAAGATTTCAAAAGCTTTTGATAACATTATATATTCCATAGGGTATCTTAGCGGTGTAGCTGCGTCTCTAACCACTTTCTTTCACTATCATTGGTTATTAACGCAATCTCATTTAAAAAGTTTTGAGTATTTTTAATTTCTAAAGAATTAAGAACTTGTAACAGTTTAGTGAATTTTTTATCGCCGATTCTATGTTTAGTTTCTTCAATAATCACAGGACCTTTTCTATATAAGACTAAGGTTGAAATATCACTCTTTCTATCCACACCCCAAATCGCTGGTGAGTCTTGTGAAACTTTCTTGTAAGAATGTAATCTTTTAATGAAAGCGTCTTCGCCATACTTATGCTTTATTGCTGTTAGTGCGCTAAATTCAGCAAAACTTTCATTAAGCCAATCTTCCCATAATGAGCTATCTGCGCCAGTCCACCAAAAATGACTTATTTCATGAGCAATAGTAGAAAAACGGCCAAGCTCAGATCCGGAAGTATTAATTGCAGTAAAGCCCTTCCTAGAATATGAAGCCACATCACTTCTTGGCACAAAGGCAAATCTGATCACTCCTGATTGTTCTAACAGACCAAACTGGCTTTTGAATAATGTTAAAATTGACTCAATATCTATTGCTAAGTTGTCAACCTCCGCTTTAGGTTTACCAAAATGACTCACCTCAACCATGTTAGTACCTAAATCATATACCTCAGTTTCTAACCTATCGCTAACAATAAGTGGCACATCAAACTGTCGCTGATTAGATGTTATTTGCCAAATGTTGTTTTCCAAAGTTGAAATTGCCCCGTTACCCAGTGCTTTAAAGTTATGAGGTGCTGTTACCTTTACAGTAAAGTTGAAGTTACCATTTGATAACTCTGTCGGCAGCCACGCGGTATACATGCCAACCTCGAAGCCATTTTTAGTCGTCAAACCTTTTGAAATATTATCTGGCCGCCAATAGTTGACGGCAGCAATATCTAAAGTGTAATTAAACTCAATAACATTGCCAGTTTTTAAATTGTCTGCTGGTATCGTAAGAAGTCCACCATCAAAATAAATACTTGGCTTATTATCTCGTTCAAATTGATAAGTTAAGTTATTACCATCACTTGATATTTTCAGACCTGTTGTTGAGCCGTTTAAGACAAATTGCAAAGGACCTTTGGTAGATTTTTCTAGAGTTACTCGTGCTTTCACATCCATTCTGGTGATGTTTTCATCAATAACTACATTCACCTCCTGCTCTTCTATTATTGAGGCATGTAGTAAACATGAGAATATCGAGAATATGATGAATGTTAAGTGGAAAATTACTTTGATTGTTTGCATAGTATCCCTTTTCTATATTCAGAATTATTATTTTTATTTAGAAGAATGGTATTAAAAAGTTTTAGTTTTTTATGGGCTCTGTTCATCAAGCCATGCTATCGCTATATCTATTTCAGTAAAAATAGGAGTGCCACTTTTTATTAAGTTTTCAACCATATACCTTTGCAGGTTACTTTTAATCACTATTGCTGAGGCATAACATCCCTGCGTTTTATACCATTGAGCTGTAGCTTTCATCAAAGGAAAAACTTCAGGAGAACTAA
>Ga0209396_1004689_pt1 | contig 13197 bp, 11 predicted proteins | sample GOMGulsemesocosm_6_FD_184638 | JGI IMG/M metagenome (GOLD analysis project Ga0209396, IMG submission 184638) | Methane-oxidizing microbial communities from mesocosms in the Gulf of Mexico - GOM8C Gulf of Mexico (SPAdes) (version 2) | ecosystem: Environmental > Aquatic > Marine > Cold seeps...
TCGAGCATTAACACCAAGTAAATTAGTGTCATGGATATTTTTATTAATCCTCTTATCAGCATTTACCCGAGCTATTTTACCCAGCATAACGTTACAACCACTGCTAGCTTGGAACATTAGCGCGCTGGCTTGGTTAGTCGCCGGGCTACTATTTTTAAAAGTTTACTTACCCATTTTAACCGCTAAAAAAGTTGAGAAGTCATTTATTCGTTAGTAAAAAATCAATCTAAAACATTATATATTCAACCTAAGTAATTGTTCTTAGGATTCTCTTTTCATTTCAGTTTACCTTAGGAGTAATCATGTTAACTGATAACCATATCGACATTATTAAAAGTACTATCCCCTTATTAGAAAATGCAGGGCCCGCATTAACAGGTCATTTTTATCAACGTATGTTCAGCCATAATCCTGAACTACAAGATATCTTCAATATGGCAAATCAGCACTCCGGCAGACAACAAGTAGCCTTATTTGAAGCTATCGCTGCTTATGCTAAAAATATTGAAAACCTTGCGGTATTAACCACTGCGGTTGAACGTATTGCCCAGAAACATACTAGCTTTAATATTAAAGCACCACATTACGCAATTGTTGGTCACCACCTTATTGAAACCCTACGAGAATTGGCCAGTGAAGCATTTACTACTGAGGTGGAAGAAGCGTGGACTGCAGCTTATCAATTTTTAGCACAAATATTTATTAACCGAGAAGCAGAGCTATATCAAGAACGTGTTGAGACCTTAGGCGGTTGGCGTGACGCCAGAGCCTTTACCGTCATTGATAAAGTTGTTGAATCTAAGTTAGTTACTAGCTTTGTTTTTATGCCTGTTGATGATAAACCCGTTATAGGCTTTATACCGGGTCAATACCTAGGTATCGAAGTGTCAGATCCAAACCGTGAATTCAAAGAGATTCGTCAATACTCGTTATCTAACAAGGCTAACGATCATACTTATCAAATTTCAGTGAAACGTGAAACAGGTGAAGTGCCCGGAATAGTCTCTAATTATTTACATGATGAAGTAAAAATTGGCGATAACCTTAACCTATATGCACCCGCTGGTGATTTTTTCTTTACCGATCGTCAAGCCCCAGTAGTGCTGCTTTCTGCAGGTGTTGGCATAACACCTATGCAAGCGATGTTAGAAACACTAGCGCAGAAAAAGTATCAACATGCGGTTCATTATTTACATGCTTGTGAAAACAGTGAGCAGCATTCCTTTTCATCAAGAACCTCGTCCTTAATTAATGAAAACAACTGGCAGCAAGATATTTGGTATCGAGACGGGGTTACTGAACAAAAACATATTCATCACGGAATGATGGATTTCAGTAAAGTAGAGTTACCACTAAAAAATGGCGACTTCTATCTTTGTGGTCCCATTCCCTTCATGACATTTGCTAAGCAGCAATTACTAACATTAGGTGTCGAGCCAAGTAATATTCATTATGAGGTATTTGGTCCTCATGCCGATTTATAAGTCAGTTACATAAACGTACAGTAACGAGTAAAGGCCAATTAATATTTGCTCGTTACTTGCTTTAAACTAAAGCGAAAAACCGCAGATCAGACCTAATTGAATATATTTCTGTAAACAACTATCTATCGAAATATTGGCATCAACTACTTTGGCCCTTTCAATGGCAGCTTCAAAACGTTGACCTGCCTCAAATGACTGTAATAAGACAAACTCACTTTCTACTATAGCCATCATTTCAGTTTTTAAACCCTGTCTAAATAACACGATAAAAGTTTCATTATCCAGCTCTATGATTAACTCATTCTCTTCCTGAGCATTTGGTTGATTCATCTGCCAAATTTTATCAACGGGTACATTGCAATGAATTATTTTTACGGAAGGACTAAGTAAAAAGTTGAGCTTTAAAATATCTGCCTCGGCAACTTTTGCTAAAGTACTCCAATCAAAATCACAGCTATCATCTGCTAACGAGCTTTGATGGAATAACCACTCAAAACGAGCAACATCGTCGAGATAACTAAGTTGCTTAACCTGTTCAAATTCAACTAAAAATTTCGCAAAAGATCCACCATAATCATCCATATTTCCGCTTTCAGGCCAGTTTTTTAAAATATATTCACGGCACATAGTCTTGAAAAAACCTTGCCCAACTAGCTTTTCAATAACGGGATAACTGAGGCTTAGCGCATTAGTTATATTAGCAATAGCACTATGTTGGTAAATCCCCATAAGCCCTGGTGCTGAAATGAATTGAGTGTCAATCTCATTTGCCATTAAGGTATTATCAGCGGTTAATGGCCCTGATAAACAATCATCAATAAAGTTATTTTGTAGTTGTGCTAGCTTACCTGGCTTACCCTGATTAATCGGCTTAGTCATGTGCAAACCTACTCTTTTGAGGTCTCTCTATCGATTGTTGAGCATTAGCGACTTTGCTAATTATTGTTTCGGCTTTAATCTTTTCTGCAAGTAGCACTGAAAGTTCGGGTACATTGGTGTCCCATTCAATCAAAGTAGGCTGAGCACCAAAACGTTTAATTGCTTGTTCATAAAGCTGCCAAACATCATCACAAACATTTGTGCCATGTGTATCGATATAGATCTCTTTTCCCTCAATTTTTTCAGTACTAAAACCGGCTAAGTGAATTTCTTTTACCACGCCTTTCGGAATATTATCTAAGTACATTAAGGGATCAAAGTTATGGTTTTTTGCACTGACATAAATATTATTTACATCAAGCAACAAGCCACAGCCAGTTTCTTTAGTTAATGAAGATAAAAACTGCCACTCGGTTATATGTGAGTCGATATACGTTAAATAACTTGATGGATTTTCTATTAATATCTGTCTTTGTAAAACATCTTGGCTGTGTTTGATATTATGGGCAACTACTCCAAATGCCTCTTCGGTGAAAGGTACTGGTAACAAGTCAGGTAAATAATGACCGCTTTGTGATGCGCTCCAGGAAAGATGATCTGAGATCAGCGCTGGTTGTAACCAAGTGACTGTCTTTTTGATATTTTGTAGATGTTGTTCCCGCACTGGACAATTGATTGCAGCGGAGCCCAAAGACATGCCAACACAATGTGCAGATATAGGGTAATCTTGACTAATTTTTGCTAAGTATTTTGCCGAAGTACTCGCTTGACTAAAAAAATTCTCGGTATGAATTTCTAACCAAGGTACGTCAGGCTTATGTTCGATAAACTGTTGGAAGTGTTGGTGTTTAAGTGATATCCCAACACCTTGAATACTATGCATGGCTGATATTTCCTGCCCTATGGTAAATATTTAAAGGATTGATTTGGTAAGACACACAATAATTTACTTCTGTGCCTTACCTCTTAATCTATCAACCTATTATCTACTAAGCTATTTCTTGGCTGGCTTTACCGCTTTAACTTCACCGCCAGTAATTTTTTCACAGGTACCTTGAGGTACATAAACCCACTCATGAGGAGAGTTATCTTTTGTTGCTTGCCCTGCACAATGATGGCTGCCATTTAATGCACCACAATCATTTTTACCTGCTTTAGCTATTCCAGCACATTTCTCCCATGCAGTAGGCTGACTTGGTACAGCATTGGCTGAAGTTGCAGTTAAAACACCTAACGCTAAAATGCTGGAAATAGCGGTGCTGGCAATTTTTTGATTGTTCATGTTGATATCCTTAAAATGAAATTAAATGTTGTCTTCAAAAAATAAAGATAGTGAAAATGAATAATAAATTTCAAAATATATTATTTTTCTATTCATATTTATAATAAATACGACTATTCGCTATGTTAAAAGCACCTCTACAACATGTTTATTAAATCACTGTAATGCCTTGGCATGTTTTAAAGTAACAAGTGGTTTAACAACCCCTTACTGTTCACTCATATAAAACTCAATGAGTCCTTGAGTTGAACTGTCATGCTCGGTATTAATGTTTTGTGTCATTAATTCTTGCTGAATTTTATTTGCTAAACCTTTACCTAGTTCAACTCCCCATTGATCAAAAGAACATATTTGTAAAATGATGCCTTGCACAAAAATCTTATGTTCATAAAGCGCAATTAAGCTGCCTAGCGTTTTTGGCGAAATCTGCTTCATTAAAATTGTATTGGTTGGTCTGTTACCCTTATGCACTTTATGAGGGGCAACCTTATCAATATATTCAGCCGTTCGTCCCTTAGCTTTTAAATCAACTCTCACTTGCTCTTCATTTACCCCTTGCATTAGCGCCTGTGTCTGGGCAAAAAAGTTAGCCATTAACGTTTCATGATGGCCTTTTACTGGGGTAACACTTTTAATTGAGCCGATAAAATCTGCGGGCACAATATTATTACTTTGATGCAAATACTGATAAAACGCATGTTGACCATTAATACCTAGCTCTCCCCAAATAGAAGGCACTGTTGCATAAGATATTTCATCACCATGCCAACTAACCGATTTGCCATTACTTTCCATCTCTGCCTGCTGTAAATAGGCCGATAACATATGTAACGATTGATCATAAGGTAATATCGCCTGAGATTGAGCACCTAAAAAGGTACAGTTCCACACGCTGAGTAACGCTAAAATAACCGGCGCATTTTCATTAAGTGGCGCCTTTTTAAAATGACAGTCTATTTCAAAGGCGCCATCAAGTAACTCAATGAATTTGTCAAAACCTAAATCCAGTGCGATAGGTAAACCAATCGCTGACCATAATGAAAAACGCCCCCCAACCCAATCCCACATATCAAAAATATTTTCCGGATCGATACCAAATTCAATAGCATTTTTTTTATTGGACGATACCGCAACAAAATGTTTACTAATGGCATCAGCATCGAATGAAGAAGCGACCAACCATTGCATTGCCGTTTGTGCATTGGTCATGGTCTCAGTGGTGGTGAAAGTTTTACTAGAGATAATAAAAAGAACGTTTTCGGGTTTTAGGGGCCTTAAAACGTTTGCGATTTGTGTGCCATCAACATTAGAAACATAATGCACATTGACACTATCATCACTGTATTGTTTTAAGGCTTCTGTCACCATTTGTGGGCCTAAGTTAGAGCCTCCTACTCCAATATTAACAATATCGGTAATACGCTTACCGCTATACCCTAGCCACTTACCTTGCCTAACTTTTTCAGTAAATACTTGCATCTGTTTTAGTGCTGCTTGCACACTATCTTTAACATTTTTACCACCGACAATAAAAGGTGTCTTACTTCGGTCTCTTAACAATGTATGTAATACTGCTCTATCCTCAGTTTTATTAATACTATTGCCGACAAACATGTTATCCCGCCACGTTTCAACCTGACATTCACTCGCTAACTCAAGCAAAAGGGTCAGGGTTTCTTCAGTAACTAAGTTCTTAGAGTAATCGAGTAACATGCTAGGCAACTGAATTGAGAAGTCGTTAAAGCGTTTATTATTGGCTTGAAATAACTCATTCATATGCAAGTTTTTCATGGCTTGGCTATGTTTTATCAGGGCCTGCCAGCTTGGTAGTGATTCTCTAGAGCTCACGGTAATTCCTTAAGTTTTTTGGGATATTTATAATAGTGGTATGGTGATAGTGTTTAATTGAGGGCCGCTATTGCCAATGCTATTAGTTTCTTTATTTGCTGCCATTGCTGCTCAACCCAGAAACCATCATGGGGCAACATCGAAAAGTGATCGGCATTAGGCATAATTATCTGGTTAACATTGCCATTAGATTTCTCGCAATAATGCTTAGCTTGTGCAGCCTTAACGCAAGTATCTTGTGCTCCATGAACTACCGTTATATTAATAGTAGGTTCATATAAAGAGCTAGGATCGCAAGCAAGGTAGCGGGTAGGATGGGCTTTAGCGCTTCCTCCCATTAAACGTGCAATTTGTTCAGGTTGATCGATATCACTAGCAGCAAATAGATTTAAAATAGCCGCGATAGAAATTACATTTTTTATCGGTAATGGCTTGCGTTTATATAGCTCACTACTAGCAGGTATATTCATTCTTGATGCCGCCCAAGTGGCTAAATGTCCACCTGCAGAATGTCCTATTAATAATATGCTATTAAGGTCTAGCCCCTCTTTGTCCTTGATACTATCAAGGTAATCGACACCATTAGCGACATCGTTAAAAGTTGCAGGCCATGGGGCTTTACTATTTTTCCCAATCGCATCCATACGCCGATATTCTAGATCCCATACAGCGACATTCAATGTTTGTAAGTAATCAACAATGGCAGATGTAGCATACGAGTCGAGATTATGATTATCTTTCCAATATCCGCCATGGATAACAATTACGACAGGAACACCCATCGATTTTTTGGGTTTATATAAATGGCCAAATTGTTGTTTACCTTTGCCATAGTAATGTATTTTTTTTAGGTGACTTGGCATGAACATAATTCTAAAGTTGACAATTAATTTGCCAATGGTATAACAGGTACACCAAGCATTCAATGCTTTATTATATTAGTATTAATTATCCGCTAAATGTATGAAATTCAGTCAATATGAATAATTTCGTATACATTTAATAATCCATTGGTATAATAGCAAAATAGGTGAATGCATAATCGAAACTGTGTTAAGGAGCTACACATGCCAATTACTATTAAACGTCCCGTCGAACGAAAAAAATTATCTGAAACTGTTGAAGAAGAGTTAGAGTTGATGATTCGCCAAGGCGAAATCGCTTTAGGTGATGCACTCCCCTCTGAAAGAGAGCTAATGGCTGCGTTTGGTGTTGGTAGACCTTCTATTCGTGATGCGTTATCTGCACTTGCACGTAAGGGCTTAGTTAAAATCAGCAGTGGTGAAAGGACTCGAGTCACTAGACCCTCTCCTGATACTATTATCTCTGAGCTGTCAGGCATGTCTAAAGATTTTTTATCTCAGCCGAATGGTCTGCAATACTTTGATCAACTACGAAGCTTCTTTGAATCAAGCCTAGTACGTCATGCTGCAGAATTTGCTACTGATGAGCAAATTGAAGAACTAGAAGAAGCACTAGCGTTAAATAGCAAAGCGATTAACAGTGAAAGCCAATTCAAAAAAACAGATATTTATTTCCACCGCGTGATTGCCTCAATACCAGGTAACCCAATATTTTTAGCGATTCATCAAGCATTGGTCGACTGGGTTATTGATGCAAGACCAGCAAAAACAAATGCTAAAGTGCTTAATGCCAAAAGCCATCAAGATCATGTAGATATTTTAGAGTGCATTAAAAACCGTGATGTAGAAGGCGCTGATAAGAAGCTGACTCAGCACATAGAATACGTATTCGACAAATATTACGCTGAATAGCTGTTGTTATATTGATAGAATAACTTTGATTAAAGGCTGCCATGAAGCGGCTTTTTTTATGCCTAAAAATCGCCATTTCAGCTGTAATATTGTTCTTAGCTTGTTTAAAAATCTTGCAGCAAAAGGGATGTTTTTATAGCATTACCAAAACACAAGTGGTATAACAGGTATACAGCACAAAACAATACCACTTGAGTCCATATGATTACCAAGATGTTAAAATTAGTTATCGGTATGATATTAATGATACCGCTATTATCAACCGCCGACACTCTCATGAATTGGCAAGCCATAAATACTGAACAAACTGAACAAACTGAACAACTAAACATTGGCCCTGGCGCATATATCAGTAAACAAAATGACAGCCTACTTATTTCAGCCGGCTTTACCTCTAAAGGTGATCTTAAGGCTCCTTTTATCGCTGAACAATTTAGGGCGGATAGTCACCAAGCAGAGCAACTATTAATAGTCACAGGTGATAGTGTTTTATCGACTAACTTTACTGCTGAGCAAGGTAATAGAGCCTATGCTGCAGCAGTAAGTTTTAATGATGCAACCCTTGTCATTGCTGGTATAGCTCAGCAAGAGCCTACAAGTTTAGTTAACTTGGTAAATTGGCAATCCTCATCAAAAACCTTAACAAGCTATTCATTACCCTCTTTACCAAAAGCGGTTAAATCTCCTTCAGCAGTCATCGTTGATAATATTCTCTATGTGCTCACTGGCTCAGATGCTGAAAATCAATTTTATGCGCTAGATTTAAACCAGCTAGTTAATGCTGAAAGTCAGCTAATGTTTGATACCAATACACTTGAGTATTATAAAGCTAAAAACCAGTGGAAAACGCTACCTGCATTGCCATTAGCCAGCCCAAATAAGCCTTATCAAAACGGTATTCAATTAGCGGTACAAAACGATGGTAACGGTAAAAAAATATTTGCTATTGGTGGTTACCAATTCTCAGATGGATATTTGTCTAATCAAGGTGAATTGTCAGCACAGACGAACCACTGGAAATTTGATCCTAATCTAATTCAGCCAAAACAGAGCTGGCAAGAGCTAGGCAATATAATTGTTGCTAAAGAGAAACTCAAACAAGGTATCAATCGTTTAAGTACGCTGGGTCAATCACATATTTTAGCTTTTACCAACCAAGGTACCACCTTATCCTTTAACGCGATAACTCAAAGCTGGACCCAGTATTTAGCCGGTAATCATACTGAGGGAGCAGTATCAGATACTAGTCGCTACATTAGTGAGAGTATTAGCTCTTCAGCTGGAAAGATATTTTCATTAAATCGTGCAGCGCAAGAGCAAGCTTCATTGCATCTCTGGCAGGTAAGACCTGTACAACCAAAGAAAAACTTTGGTTGGGTGAACATGACTGTTTTAGTGATTTACTTAATTTGCGTAGTATTGCTTGGTCTTTTCTTTATGTTTAAGAATAAGAATACCGATGATTATTTCAGGGGCGGACAATCTATTCCTTGGTGGGCGGCAGCTTGTTCCATATATGCGACTTTACTCAGTTCACTTACCTATGTGGCATTACCCGCGATGGTTTATCAAACCAATTGGTTAGTCTTAATTGGTATTTGGATGATCATTGTCGTTGCACCGATTGCGGTATACATTGCTATGCCATTTTTTAGACAGATCAATGCCACCAGCGCCTATGAATATCTATCAAAGCGATTCAATATGACGGTTAGATTGTTTGCTAGTGGTTTGTTTACTTTATTTCATATTAGCCGTATGGGCATTGTCATGGCGCTAACCGCTTTAGCGCTGTCAGCGGTAACACCATTATCAGCAAGTGATAGCGTACTAATTATGGGAGTACTGTGTTTAATTTATTGCACTATGGGCGGCATTGAAGCCGTTATTTGGACTGATACCTTGCAAACCATTGTATTACTTATTGGCGCTGTTATTTGTTTTTTTACTATTATTATCGGCCTAGATGGTGGCCTAACTGACTTTATCAGTATTGGTTTACTTGATGATAAGTTTACTATGGTTAATGCTGACTTTAGCATGAATAGCATCACCACCCTTTCTATCTGGGTTATTGTGCTTGGTGGTATAGGTCAAAATCTTGCGAGTTATACAGCTGACCAATCGATCGTGCAACGCTATATGGTGACCTCGGATCCTAAGGCCGCAGCAAAATCAATTTGGGCTAATGTTGCCATGGCGGTACCAGGAACACTGCTATTTTTCTGTATTGGTACCGGTCTTTATGCTTTTTATCAAATGCATCCCGAAAAGTTAGATCCGACCATTCAAATAGATCAAATTTTTCCAATGTTCATCGCGACTGAACTACCTATTGGTCTTGCGGGACTAATTGTTGCGGGTATTTTTGCTGCAGCACAATCAACTGTCTCAACCAGTATGAATTCGACCGCTACTACGCTAATCACAGATTTCATCAAACCGTTTAACTTAATTAAAACAGAAAAGGGTTACTTGAATGCGGCACGCTGGTTAACTTTTATTATGGGCGCATTAGGCACTGTGGCCGGATTAATATTTATTAACCCTGAAATTTATTCATTAATGGCCGCTTACTTTAAAGTAATCGGTATGTTTATGGGTGTACTCGGTGGTTTATTTGTACTTGGCGCACTCACTAAAAGAGCCAATTCTACTGGTGCCATGATAGGTATTTTTTCCAGTTATATTACCACGATTGCAGCGTGGCAATTGGGTTGGGCTAACGGCTATTTGTACGCCACTATCGGTATTATTTCATGCTTAGTTTTTGGCTACATAGGCAGTTTATTAACACAAGCACTTGAAACTAATAAAAAAGACTTAACCGGCTTGACCTTATATACCATGCAACCCGTAAGTAAAATGTCGTAACTATTTTTTCATAGAATGCGTATAAAGAGTGATGTTTTTTATACGCAGTGTTATTCGCTTTTAGGAAACTTGTATGTCTATCAAAAATAAAACACTAGAAACACAACTGTTATCTACATTAAAACAATCATTAATTGCTTCTTGCCAGCCTGTTGATAACGGACCAATGGACAGGGTTGAACATGTCGTTGCCATGGCATTAGCTGCCATTGACGGCGGCGCTAAAGGTCTAAGAATTGAGGGCGTTGCAAATGTTAAAGCGGTTGCTAAAGCAACCTCAACACCAATTGTAGGTATTGTTAAAAGAGATTTGTCTGATAGCCCTGTACGTATTACCCCTTTTATCGAAGACGTTAACGCATTAGCAAAGGCCGGCGCCAGTATCATTGCTTTTGATGGTACCGATCGACCTCGCCCTACAACCATGTTAACGCAGCTTGAAGCCGTTCATGCTGCCGGTTGTATCGCCATGGCTGATTGTGCTGATTATGAAACGGGTCTAATGCTTGCTCAACATGGTTGCACCTTTATTGGTAGTACCATGTCTGGTTATATCGATTTAGATAACACTCCAAATGAACCCGATTATCCATTAGTCGCTAGCTGGGTTGCTCAAGGACTTAATGTAATCGCAGAAGGCAGATATAACTCACCAGAGCGTGCTGCTAAAGCCATTGAACTGGGTGCTTTTTCAGTGACTGTTGGCTCTGCTATCACGCGGGTTGAACATATCACTCAATGGTTTGTCGGTAGCATTGAGAATGTTAGCGCCTGAGTCAGCTCAATCGCCAAGAAAGAATCGAGTAAAAATTAAGGAAAGTAATAAATGATCATAGCAATCGATATTGGTGGTACTAAGATATCATCGGCGCTTATCTGTGACGGAAAAATAGTTGAGCAGCGAAAAATTGTTTCTGTTGTTCATAGCGATTTAACGCACTTAAGTCAGTACTTAATTGACCTTTGCCAAGATTGGATTGCACAGGCAACTCAAGTTGCCATCGCTTGTACCGGTCAAGTCGGTGATGAATATGTTAATTTTCTATCTGTTAAACAAAAACTGCCGCTTAAGGCTCAACTTGAGTCAACATTTGATTTACCGGTAACTATTATCAATGATGCCGCGGCAGCCGCTTGGGCTGAGTACTGCGCTATTAAAACTATGGCTACGGATGGCATCCACTCTACTGATACAACGACCAAAGCCAATGACGATACTCTGGTCTATATCACAGTATCAACAGGTATTGGGGGCGGCATGATTCAAAATGGTCAATTGGTTACTAGTCCTGATGGCTTTTGTGCTCATTTAGGCCATGTCTCCGTTCAACATAAAAGCCAACGATCAATTACGTGTCATTGTGGACGAGTCAATTGCGCAGAGGCTATAGCCTCAGGTACCGCTATTGCCAAACAAGCATCATTAATTTTAAATAAAACAGTTAGCTGCAAAGAAGTATTTGAACAGTACGTAGACATGACTGAAATAGCACGGTTGATTGAAGATGCCAGCAGTGCGGTTTGTGATTTAATCGCCAGTATCAAGGCTGTAACAGGGACAAATTTGGTTGTTTTAGGCGGTAGTGTCGGCTCGGTAAATACTTTCCATCAACAAGTACTCGCGAAAGTTGCAAACTTGCCAGAGATTTATCAAGTAAATATTACCCGTGCTCAAATGGGTGCCGATGCCGATTTAATGGGTGCTGCTTTTTACCTAAACAAACATTAGAAATATTACCTAAAGACTAATTAAGGGCTAAATAAGGCCTAAATAAGGCCTAAACAAGCTTCAAATTGTCATTATAAAATTTTGATTTAAAACAGGATAATTCATGCAGGTTATAATATTAGAAAATCCAGAACAAGTAGCACAACATGCAAGTAAATGGGTTGTTGAGCTTATTTCCAAAAAGGCTAAACCTGTCTTAGGATTAGCAACAGGCAGTACACCAATCAGCCTTTATAAAAACCTTGTAAGAAGTCATCAAGAAGATCAAATAGATTTTAGTCATGTTACAAGCTTTAATCTTGATGAATATCACAATATTGATGCTGAGAATGAACAAAGTTATTGTGCTTTTATGAAAGATAATCTCTTTGATAAAATCAACATTGACCAAAGAAACACCCATTTACCTACCTGCAATAAGCATGAGAATCCGCGTACTCAAGGCCTAGCTTTTGAGGAAAAAATTCAGCATGCCGGTGGTATTGATTTACAAATACTAGGGATTGGCGCTAATGGTCATATTGGGTTTAATGAGCCATCGTCTAGCTTGTCTTCTAGAACAAGATTAAAAACCTTAACTAAACAAACACTACAAGATAACAGTCGGTTGTTTAAAGCCGATGAATATCAACCAACGATGGCAATGACCATGGGTATATCAACAATATTAGATGCTGAATATGTATTACTGATGGCAACAGGTGACAACAAAGCAAAAGCTGTTAACGAAATGATCTCAGGCCCACTCTCCGCGAAGTGTCCTGCATCAGCGTTGCAATTACATGAACATGCCATCGTTGTTTTAGACAAAGCGGCAGCAAGTGAATTAACAAATCAAGATTACTTTATTTGGGCAAATGCAGAGCACCAAAAAATAAACAATACTTATGGCTTCTTTTTGTAAAGGAAGCACATAAAATATGATTATTCGTTGTTGAGGGTAGATATTTACCCTCTTCTTTTTAGAAGGAAATGTAGAGTAATTATTAAATAAGTAACAATTTTTCCAGTGGAGAATTAACCAATGACAACAATCAATTAATTAGTGAGGTAGGTATTAATACTTATCTGATAGTTGATATGCACCACTTCAATGAATCATGATAATGGTTGATTAATATCTCTTCGCAGATGCCATGTTTCGTCATGAGAGTATGGGTGTCTTGCTTCTTGTCAGGAGATTCATAGTACTTTGCAATTTCTAAGGCTTCGTAGAGAAGACCTTTCTGATCAAGTAAAGCCGCTTTTATTTTTTGTGCTAATGGTAAGTTTATCAGTATTTTTTCTAATGGCGATCTGAGAATGGTATCTAAATGACTAACAATA
>Ga0209396_1004691_pt1 | contig 13193 bp, 8 predicted proteins | sample GOMGulsemesocosm_6_FD_184638 | JGI IMG/M metagenome (GOLD analysis project Ga0209396, IMG submission 184638) | Methane-oxidizing microbial communities from mesocosms in the Gulf of Mexico - GOM8C Gulf of Mexico (SPAdes) (version 2) | ecosystem: Environmental > Aquatic > Marine > Cold seeps...
CATACCTGGCTTCGCCAGAATTATGACCAGCTGTATCCGCCATAAAGATGGGACAAATTGTCGGGATACTGATTTGTGTATATTATAAAGGCTGACTCAGATTTGTACTCCGGGATGTGAAGGCTGACCCTGGCATAAACTTCTTCGCCGCGAAGCAGAGAAGGCCAAAACATAGACCCTCGCCTGCCACACCAGTTAGAGCCAGAATCCAGCCGACTGACTCCGCACTTAGATTGCCAACGCAAAAAACAATAATCTCGACAAGCTGATGCCGAAGAACTGGCGAGAGCAGGTCGAGATGTAATGGCCGGAAGTCTACACCAATTACACTTTAGTATATTATGTCAGTTGCATTCTGTATGAGGGTGGTACAAATTTTGGGGATAACTGATTTGTGTATAATATATAGGCTGACTCAGATTTGTACTCCGGCATATGAATACCGACCCTGGATTTCTTCTATTCATCTCGGCGAAGCGGAGAAGGCCAAACCAGCGGATTTTTCATCTATTAATCGCCATTACAGTCACATCAATAATTTTTCGCTAAGTTTCCGGATGCCTGATTTACCAACAATCGGGCAGATAGTGGCCTCTTACTCCTAAGAGGAAGATACTCTGAATTTACTCCTAAATAGTACTCGGGACATCACAGGTACCAACCCATCATTGAGTCCGTCATTGTGTTGACTCAAACCTTACAAATATCGATCTTGGTTTCCAGGCACCGTATTAATGTAAGATCATTCATACGCACACTAAACCAGCTATCTGGCTTCTTGTAATGGCTACTGCTTTCTTGAGCTCTAAAGCCTTCTTGCACTGCGTTTTAAAGCTTCCGGTTACTGTGCGGGCATTACCACTTTCCTGTTTTTATTTTTGCCATTCGCCCCGAGGGGCTGGGCTAGTTGGATTCCGATTCGTGGAAATGAATGATGTCAGTCAACACCGTGTCTCGCACCATTGTTTCCCAGGCGTCGCCGTTGAGCTTTTTATCGATTGCAGCGAACAAATTGTGGTCATCGATGAGATCCCCATGCGAATCGTACTCTTCGAGAGGATCCCCGAGCTCATCGATCAGCGTCAGCCCTGATACCGAATAATCACAATCGCACTCACTGCGTCCCAATTTAATATCGAAATGAGGGGGAGCGGCATGCCAATCGAAGGAAATGACGACGGTACCGCATATTGATGTTGCCGTGCCGCTTCCATTAGCATCTCGACCGACATCTTTGTCTCCCTTAATATCGGAGTATGTGAACTCCAGGGCCATAAATTCTGCCAGGATCATGTTGGTTTTTTGATTTTGATTTGTCATTGTCTTTCTTTCCATTTTATTGTTGTCAATGAACCCCGAAGGGCTGGCTTGTTAGCGTAGCTTCCTACCGGGAAAAACCAGACTGCTGGCCAAAAGCAGAGGAAATTTTGTCAAATATATTGTGCAGAGATCTAAGCTCGTCGTAGGTTATAGATAGTTTTTCAGCCAATATTTTTTGCTCATAAATAGACATAATCCATCTACATTCAAGTGACTCATATACACTTTGACTCAGCAGAAAATCTTGATCTTCAATTTCGTAGTGTTCCAAATTCCCATTCTCAGATAATACTTCAAAAATCATATCAGCAACACAATTTTGTGGGAAACTGGATTCTTGTTCATCAGGAATACCTGCATCGCAGTGGCCGGTTTGGCTAGTTGTTAATTTGTTCATATCGATAATACCTTGTTGTTTCGAACTAGAAAAAATATAACACCTTTACCAGAATCCGATCTTCTAATAGAACATTAAAAATCAACTCAATTGCAAAAGGACAAATATTTCACTTGTTCCATTTTTCTCTAACATTCTGAATTACCGCTCCCCCATCGTAGCCAATCTCATTAAGCCATCTTGATGGCCACAGATCATGCGCACAGTAGCCCCTCATTACTAAATCTGCATGAGCTCTATTTTCTGCATCGAGTTTTAATAACAGCCTGAAATCGAATGTTTTTCCACGCTCCATCGCAATCAACAGCATTGCCGCAGCATAAGATCCGTCGCAATCGTGCTCTAAAGCTAATCGAGACAGGACCAAAGCAGAGAGGGCACGATCTGAGCTTCCCGTAAAAGTGCCACGCTCTTCGTCTTGCCTCCCAGTTATTTCTTGAATTGTCATTGCTTCCATTCTGATTTTTCCTTCATATAATAGATAATCTGAGTTCATAAGGCTTTTACAGCCGCTATAGTTTCAGTCGGTGCGCACTCACAAGCTCGGCATGAATTTGAACAAGCCTTGTTATGGCAACGACCGTATTTGCATTACTATAAAACAAGGAAACCTGGCTTATTACGTGATAGGAGTTATTTTTGTAGCCTATTGAGGAATTAGATCGGGTCCAAATACCGCCCCGATGAACAGAAGGGCGTATGGTTTGGCTAGTGGGTGATGCGAAGATACTCGATCTTCAAACTCGAATGGAATATTCTGGCAATCAACCGGCTACTATTAATAATATAGGAGCCGATTACTTTTCATACTTAGTGCACATTAATCGATCGATATTGAACTAATTTCAACTTTTTTTATTTATTTTCTATCATTTTTCGAAAAAGTGTCCTCTTATATATATTGAGGGCAAATAATTCTTGTCGTTAATTCACAAGGGAAGAAAGTGGAATTGTGGAGTGCAAATTCAACAGCCAAACTACCGGTCAACAGCAACTGCTGGCTTATTTCAGGGGCGGAGCCACTGGCCCATCTATGTTTACAATAAAATTCTAATCTTTTGTAAACAATGATCAACGAAATTCCATTTTTTAAAGCCGAGCCAATCGGCAAATGATGATTTGGTACTCGAATACAACAGCTGACCGGCCGGGCAAGTAACCTGACGCTAGACAGGTTACCGATGCGAAAAGTAGAAGAGATGTTCTGCCTACCTCAAGAGAAACTCCCTATAGAATAATAGCCCCCACCATCTATAGCCACGCATTCATCGGAATATGCAAACCAAGCAAACACGATACGTATCAATAATCGTGAAAATTTGTCTAGTCAACACCCAATGCCTTAAACACCGCATCTACAGGATCCGCATAAAAGCTAACCTGAAACTTAGTGAACAACTCCGGAGGGATAGTAGAAATATCACCCGCACTGCTCATAGGCAACGCCACTTTCTTTGCCCCGGCATCAAAGGCCACCTGCAAGCACTCTGCCAAGCTCTCTACTGGCGTCACTGAGCCACCTAGACTCATATCCCCTAGCACAACCATCTGGCTCTGCACGGGCTTTCCAAGTAATCCAGACGCAAATGCGACGAGGCCTGCCAGCGCTAGGTGAGTAAACGGCCCTGTATTTTGAAGTTCAACTGCATGAAGATGGAAATCATGGTCAACAACTTTGGCTCCCGCGCTTATTCTTGCCGCATTTGCTTTAAAGAAGTCGAAGGCGATTTTAATCTGTTCTTTGGCGGTACCTGAATTCCATAAGCCGGAGGTAGCTAGTTTTCCTGAGCCTTTAGTAATTTGAAGTTCAAGTCGATATAAACCTGGCATTCCTTTGTTGCTCAGGCCAATCGTATGAAGTATACCAGGCTTTCCTGGTCCTTCAGGTATAAGGCCTCCCCCGCCCTGCTCCTTCACAGAAACAAAGTGCTCTTCCAATGATTCGTTGTCTATATAGCTGAAATGGACATCATAAAACTCCATGCCACCAATCTTCTTAAGCTGCTCTTTCACCCGACGGCGAACCTGGAGCGCATACTCCAAACACTCACGCACATCTTCTTTTTCAAACTGGCCGTGGGGATACAACAACTTAATCAGACCTGATGTGGTCTTTCTAACGGCTATAACATCGCGCTGATTGAGATTATTTCCTAACTTGAAGTACTTATCGATGGCGTCTGCAAAGCTGCGTTTACGCATCTCCCTATAGAACTCAGCCAAGTAATCAACAATTAGCCCATATTTATCAGTAAAGAATTCAGGACGCATTTTCGGGATCTCCCAACCAGGGATATAGGCGTGGAAGCGATCAAAGAAAGCCGAGTCGATCATGGCCTCGGGGAATGGCGCTAATAGATGACTGGTTTTAACCAAAGACTCAACACTCTGATTGATGTTACCTATGAAAACCATACCGGCCGAGGCTTCCATCTGTTCTCTGCCACGGGCAAAAGATCCAGAAGCCATGTAATCTTTCATGATCTGCACGCCGTCTTTATCTTTGAATGAGATGCCTGCAACCTCATCGAAAGCGACTAGATCCCACAAACCAACTAATCCTACTCGACGTGTACTCATGTTATAGAACAAATTGGCAACAGTGGTCTGCCCACCAGACACCAAAATACTGTTAGGAGAACACTCCTTATATATATGGCTTTTCCCCGTCCCACGAGGCCCCAACTCACAAACATTGTAGTTGTTCTCGACGAAGGGAATCATCCTTGCCAGCAGATGCCACTGAACATCAGCATCGAGCGTCGAGGGCTCCATGCCGATTGAACGTACCAACGCTTCACGCCACTGATCTGTGGTCAAAGCTGCACGCCCTGAGTACAATTCATTCATATTCATATTGGGCATCTGAATGGGCTTAAGCAGCGTAACTCCAAAGGGAGAACCCGATTGTCCCTCTTCATGGTAATAGCTCAGTGTTGCAATAACCCAGATACCGCCCACAAGAAGCTTCTCATACTCTTTAACGATGCCTGCTGATATTTCAGCATCCTTAATACCCAGATTGCTGAATGAAGCCTCGTACTTATCTTTTTTCTCATTCAGCCTAACCGTTACCCGGTCGATCACTTTGTAAGTCCCGCGCTCTCTTACCAATGATTTAACTTTTTCTGCTTCATCGGGGCGCACATAGTTCTCGGCCAATATGGTTTTTACATTTTTAAGCCCCGCCTCGATCACCTCAGGATCATCGGATGCGCAATACATTCCAAGTAAGTACTCCAAGACATAAACGGGTACGTTAGCGCCTTCCTTGATTAATTTTGTGAGGTCTTTTCGAACAACACGACCACCAAAATTTTCATTCAACAGCTGATCTAAATCTTTATCTTGTACCGTATCCATTGTGTAGTCTCTGTAATATTGTTATTCGAGATGAGAGCCTTAGAAAAAATCATCTGTGAAAGCTAAATCGATTGTCACTTTGTAACGTTCAATTTCTGTATTAAGGTCTTTGTCTTTGAGTATCAAGAAGTAGTCTTTCTTGCGGTCAAAATCAGTTCCCGATAACGACAGGCGAATCTGCTTAACACGCTCTGCGACAGAGTCAGTAGCGCAGTCAAAGGTTACCCCTTCCTCGCTGGAGACTTTGGCATCTCCGTCATATATCGCCACAGATACGGTTACGGGTAACACCTGATCACTCACCGCTTCAGTCTGCATCAAATCAAAACGCTGAATATTATTAACCATCTTCAACGATGACTTAGCGGATATCACGCCTACTTTACGTTTGGTACGCTTTTCGGCCTTGGCACCGCGTAACTGCTTGACCGTCACGACCGGCACCACAATTTCCTGAGGCATTACGCCTCCGTGCACAAATCGAGCGCCACCGACAAAGTGGAAACGATTTGCCCCTTTCGGCACCCAGAATCCGGTGTCGCTCACCGTGCCGGCGGTATCTTTCGTAGAACCCGCCCAAGCCTCAGTTGTTTCTGGCAGCTCATTGCCGATCACATAACGCTTTTTACTTTTGATGGTGTTTAATGGTTTTTCAGTTAAAGCAGATCTATCGGCTGATTCGAGCTTGCTCTGCTGAAAAAGAAAACCATGGTCAGCCGTGATCAGTACGGTGGAGGTGTTGAAGTGCATCATGATCTTGCGGGTAAGTTCGGTCAGCTCATCGATCGCATGCTCCACAGCCATAAAAGTTTCGGACTCCGTTGAGGCGCTATCTCCACGGGCATCCACCACGTTGTGATAAACATAAACAAGTTGCTGATCTTTTAGTGCATCTCGCCCTTCATCACGCGACCACCCCTTGACCTGTTCAGCAGTAACCGCAATTCCCTGATGAGCAGAGAGCACTTTATTACGTGCAGCAGTGCCCTTGGTTGACTGACCATCAACAAAAACATCGTCTGAAACACCTTCTCGGTATTCAAGCGTTTTATGTGGTAACAAAGAAGCCATGCCCAAGGTTGTGTAACTGGGTACAACACCCAGTTGCGAGGTAAGTGTCGCCTCGCTATACCGCTTTTCATTGATACGATCTTTAAGTTCAAACGCTGCTTCGTAGCGGAAAGCATCACTGATAATCACCACTATGCGTTGCTTGGGTGATTTTCTGAGCACTGGGGCTACGTTCTTGGTGAAGAATTGCTGTTGGTTCGGCACACCCTCAATTCGCCAGTTGGCCAAGCTGCCCTCTGCCTCTACTCGATCACCCCAGGCTTTCGCTAGATTATCGATATACCAATTGGCATAACATTGCTCTATGTCATCATCGAGCTTTTTAAGGATCTCAACTCGGGCTCGTTGCGAAGCCGCACAATAATGCCGATAAGCCTGATCAAAGCGATAAAGGTCCGTTTCATAGGCCTTGTATATTTCTTCCAGACTGGAGAAATGAAACCCGGAACTGTGGGCCTGTCGCCATTGATAGAGATCAATAGCAGATGCAAGCGCTTGGTATATCGTGCGGTACTTACGCCGCTTGTCATCGTCCTTATGGCGGGATGCCCAGTAGCCATCCAATCGAACTGCAATGGCATCTGCAAACTGATTGAGATCAGCCTCTGTCGCTTGGGGGATAGCATGAGCCAATTCAATGATAATCCTTCGCTCAACAGACTCGAAGGTGGCTACATCCAGTAATGAGGCATAGCTATACGACTCAAGCTTATCAGTAACCCTTAACGCCTCTGCAACCCACCCAGATACTACATCAAAGGCCTTGTAATAGCGGGAGCTGTCGCGCCAGCGTGAAAGCAAAGCTCGTGAACTGGCACGGGCATTGGCCGCAGAGATTGCCAATTCTTGGGCCCATGGTGGAACATCACCGACACTCTCACAAAAACCAGTCGCCAGTAGTCGAATCAGGCAATGCCCGAGCATGAAGGGTTTTTCTCCGGACAACTCTTCCGGACCCGCTGGATAACCCACCTCCTGCTGAAGAGAAATCAATAATGCGGGTACCAAACCAAACTTTTCCAGCTCCTCCATGGCCTTAGGGTTGGCTTCCAAACCAATATCAGACTCTACAGACTGCTCTGCCAGAGCAAATAGGATATGAGTTAGATCGCAAGTATCAGCCTTGGCGACAACACTGATCATAGCTAAATCGAGATCTAACTCCGTCATGTCTGGCTGAACTAGTTTCTTAAGAGCATTGAGTCGAGTTTTACTGGCGAAGAACCTTTCTCGCATGGCCAGGTGCTCTCGCAAGCTTTGTTGGTGCAAACCCAAATCATTGAATATGATAGAGAATCGATCTGCGTAAAAACTACGGGAATAAAGCTTAATATCAAGAAGCCAATCCTTTTCAGGCACAGGTTCCTGGCTAGGAAAATACAGCAGGTATTTACCTTTGGTATCTTCAAGTTCCATCTTCAGCTTAATTCCCAAGGCCGACTCACTTCCCATATCCACGACTTGTACATTATCCAGCCCAAGACTAGGTAAGGTCGTCCTGAAATCGGCATCAGGGTCGTACCAGAAGACAATCCGGTGTCCCTCTTGATCAAATGCCTGCTCTAAACCCTGTACTAATTGATTATGTTTCATGGATACCCCTCTTGATTAAAGGGCAATATTTCCCCGTTAATATCATAATTTTCAAAGTGAACATTTCTATCCATCACACGTATACAAACAGAATCAAGGTTTATAAAATCGATTAATTTACGCAATGGATACACCCTCAATCACCCAATCTGTGGGTTTCATACATGAGTTTATTAATGAATACTCTGCGTGATGCGTCAATACAATGTTTCTAACCACTTCAGTCACATCCACATAGCGTTCATTAGTTTTCAAGAACATACGCCAAGATGAAGATGGATTATCAAGTACGAATGTATTAGAAGCATATTTAACGATATGACACCGTTCTGGCTCGCTGATATAAATTAAAGGAGAGTCTAGCTTAGTTGACTTAGCCTCCACTAATAGCACCTGTTTGTTCTCGTCATCAAAATCAAGATAGTCATAACCTGCACCATCAACGACACCTCCAATGTGTATGATTTCCAACCACTTAAGCTCTGTATAAGGCGGTGCAGATTCAAGCAAACATGTATCTAATAACTTCTCTGAAGATCGAGATCGATATTTTATCAACCTAGAATACTCAGCTTGTATTAAAGAAAGAAATATTTTCTGTTTCTCAATTGGTAATGTTGCAATACGTTTAGCTGTCTTTATAGCCAGATATTTCTCCACAGTTTTACCGGCCTTTGCATTTTTTAACTGTTGAGCGGCATGATCTTCATCCGATTTTGCTGCTGCTAAGTAGCCAGACCTGGCGAAACCTTGGCCACCATTAACTATTGATGAACTAGTAGCACCTGACAGAGACGAAACATCACCGTTGAATGCTACAGAGTCATCCTCTTTTTCAATTTTTTGCAATTCCAAATCGACTCGTTCACCGAGCAAACAAAAGTCAGTTTTATCGAGACTGACTTGGCTTAGAACGAATAACTCAGGATCAAAGGAGAAATCAAATCTGCTGCTGTCCTCATCCATAAAGCTCAACCAACCCTCATGCTGTAGATCACAAAAATCTTCTAAAGCCGCCAAATTTCTAACGTGAGAATCAACAAACGAAAGTAAGCTAAAGCCATTTCGATCAATCGGGTTCAGAGAGGCTATATAATAATGTAGCTCAGATGAAACTGACTTAAGTAACTGATCAAATCGCAGCCCTGCATTGGCATATATTGAGGTGTCACGCCAGTTTTTCTTAGTTACATCAACTCCGACAACGCTCGTTAATTCCGATAACAACTGGTCAAGCTTGTCATCCGGGAACCACTCACGTATTACATCTCTGGCATCTTTAAGAACCGCAGGTGAAACACCGAATTCTTCTAGTGTCAACCCTTCTAGAACAACTTGCTCAAAATAACGAATCAGTTCCCTACGACGAAATACTTCTTCAGCGAACCACACACAAACTCGACGTTTAAATTCCACCTGATTAATGCAATAGCCAGGATCGACAAAGAGGGATAGTTTTTTCTTTTGATCCGCTCGTAGTGGCTCCCACAATAGAATGGCCTCAGATATTGATGTAATCGTCTCCTGAACAGACTCCCCAACACTGCCAACGGCTTCATGTAACTCTGCATGCGCTATTGAAGCCACCTCCAAACTTTGCCATCGACGTTGAACTATTGCTTCATCAATATCAGTTAACCCTGGTATGTCTCCATAACAGGCCAATGTCATGAAAGTGGGCAAATATTCATTTTCCAATAAATCCCTGAGATCATGGTCTGAACACTCACTGCCCATACCAACCATATTCGCGTCAGTAGTCAGTGTGCTAACACCACTCAAATAGTTAGCCAGCGTGCCAATGTCACCACCGGCCAACCACCAAAATATCTCATGATTATCCAGTTTAGAACGAGTAGAGCGATGACTGCCTGAAACATACAAAACCTGATCGCTCTTTGATGCTATCCCTCGTTCCCCCACCCCTCCAGACTCATAGAAAAGCGGCAACCTATTCAACAATTCCCTTTCTGGCTCGCGATCGGAATCTAACAATATTCGATTGATTCTTTTTATTAGTTGTCGATAGGCACTTAACAACGGACCTTTAATTTGACGATGATGGCTACAGCCAGCAGCAATTGCTTCAACAGTTGAAATGAGCTTATTTAAACTTTGTGTGGACTCAACTGTGGTAACACCAATCTTCGTCAGAAGGTGCCACTCCCCATCATCTAGAATATCGGGGTTAATTAGGTGAAATCCGTCAACATAGCCATTTGGAACACCAATATGTGCAGATACGGGAGAAACACAGGAAGCAGACCCCGCAGATACACTTAGCCATTCTTCCTCTCGAATGTGACTGAGTATTGCATTTAGACTCGCTTGGTTCGGTGATTGTGTGATTGCTCCCAAACCCCATAACTATCCGCTAATAAAGCTAAAGCCCGAGATCCAACGGGAAAGTTTAGTAACGGTAACTGCCACGGCCTGACCCCTTTTTCCGAGATTAACGGAATGACATCCCATACCCCCCAGTATTTCAGGACAGATCTGTAGCTAACCCCCAATAGCTCCCTACAACGATCCTGATCAACTCGAAATACCCGATCTAGATCCAGATAATCAGTTAAATCTGGGTGACGATCGTCCATGAAGCAGTGCCTAACTTCTGCCCACCCACTATCAGTACAGGCAGGAATTAACAATCGCTGCGATGGGTGTGCCTCATCTGACAGAAAGCGCCATTGAGTCTGGGTGTAGATATCACTTGGTGCGTATGTGTCTAACGACGCCATCAACAAACTGGCTTTTTCTTCATCAAGACTCGTTTCATTTTGGGCACGAACTAGCGAACGAAGAACAGGTATAGCCTCGTAATCACTCCAAACAGAAAGTTCTTTAAGGTTAGATGCAAGATTGTTGGCCGATGGGAACCGCCAATTTGTTACAACAACACCTGGAACATCTATCTTGCTCAAGCCTTGAGAGATGCCCACATTGCGACGGCAAAAAAGCTTTGACTCGCCACTTCCAACTTCAAGGAATGGCATTGCGCATGCGTTATTAACAACTGGATCCGGGTTCTCTTCTGACCTGAGTTCAAAATCTAAAGGAACTAGGTTAAGGTCTGCTTGAGAAAAAGACCTAAAATAAGGCGCAAGCGTCTCGTTGTTATGATCTCTGTGAAGAAACCGTATTTTAGGTGGAGTGTAATGCCCTATTAGAGAGTAGATATCATTATAAAAATCAAGTGTGTGATTTTTATTCGAATCAAGGGTACTTGAAAAAATTTCCGCTAAAACCTCACCATTACCTTGTAACCGTTCCTTTAGCAATTTTGAAATACTACCAGTCGCCCTTAAAAGCTTGAGCGCGTACGGCAATGAAGCAATACCAGCCCGATTCACCTTCAGGCTTTCGATTAGCACATCAACTGCAATTTCAAGCAGGTAGTGGTTATATTGATTATTGGTAAAATCGATATTCTTACGGGATTCAGAAAGATAAAAATCCCCTTGAATATGCAACGAGCTACCTGTTTTCACTTCTGTGGGCAAATAGCTGTGTATATTTCCCTCACTAACCTCATCAGTCGGTAATTGAAGTGGGAATCCTAACGAAAGTCTTGGGTTTCGTGTTAATTCAAACCCAAGTTTCTCTCTGTATTCCTTAAGTTTATCGGCGCAGACCTCCGTATCGATATTAATACGCAACCAATCATCATCTATGGTATAGAGCGCCCTAGAATTACTGACCTCATCATCAGTTCGTATTGTAAGTTGTAGTCGAGCATCATCAGTTCTTATATCACCAATAAAAACCAATGTACTTTGCTTCAGCTCAGCAAGCGGACCAGAAAGAAGGCGTTCAAAGTCATCCTCATCCATTTCTTCCAACTCAATTGCTGTAACAGCACCATCTTCCTGCCAAAGTGGCGTTGAAATATACTCTGGAAAATAGAACGATGGAGCTTTACCCTGATGTTTTTCTTCAATAGTCGATTCAAGTAATGCGTGACGGATATCCGAGGCCGAATATTGGTCATCCCAACTATCGAGTGCGTCAGTGTGAAAAGGCCAGCGTAACCGAACAGCCCACTCGTCGTCATCCTGACCACATCGCGTCCTAATTTGGACTGATTCACAAAACTCCCATACCGACTTAAACCCAACACCTTTATTGCCTATTGACTCGCCTGGCTTTTTATTACTTGTATGTAGGGAGCATAAGGCGGCCAGGTCTGACCGGGGCTCACCCGGCCTCGCTATAGCAGAAAATGGCTTGCCATCATTCGCCACGATTAGGGAACGTTTTTCCTTATCTACGGTTATCCAGATATGCGAATCAGCTCGGTCGACTGCATTCTGCAAGAGTTCATATAACACACGCCCACGATAATCATTGGTAACGGCTCGTTCATTTTCTATATGGCCAGACACAGTATCGGGGTCGTCAAAATACAACTTACATTTACGACTAATATGCTCTCTAACAAGAAATTTCGAATCCATTCTTAAGTAACCTTCGGTGCACTTCCTGTTATAGCCTTAACTTCTGCCAATAAATCTCCGAACTTGCAGTAATTAACTTTCACTCCATCATCCAGATCCAGCGATATACGTTGGTCAGCATAGTGACGGAGTTTTTCGTCGAAGGTACTGAGTTCGGTTTGCTGCTTGTGAAGCTGGGCGATTTCTTTTTCTAGCTTTTTAATTTCAGCGGTACTGCTGCTGGCCTCTACGTCATTTTCGAGCTTGCTAACGTGAGTTGATAGCTTTGCAGTTAGGGGGATCACGTATTCGGTGCGCATGCGAGCCAATGTGCCTTCGTTGTAGCGATGCAAATACACCAAACACTGGAAGACTTTTTGTTTGCCGCTGCAAAACAACCAATAGACAGGACGCTTTTTATAGGTTTGCATGTGATCTTTGTAGAACTTGTCACACAGGTAACGGCGAAGAGTGTCGCGGCTGCCCTCACCTTTTTTAGGGGATAGATTTGCAGCCAAAAACGCCAAATTTTCTTCAAGGTTATGCTTATCCCAAGCCACAGATATAAATTCGACCAGCCGATTGGCTGCATCATCGGTATACCATTCTTTATCGGTTAGCGGAACAATTCCGTCGTCGTCGACAGGGAATTTTGTATAACGACTTCCATTAAAATCAATGTTGCCGCTATTGGCATAGATAAGGCCCGGCACATCCAAGCTGTAGCGGCCCATCATGCAGCCGATGGCATAGGAGATCAGTTCCCGCATGGTATCTTCACGGAAACGGATATCGCGCTCCTCTTCGGTGTACTTTATTCCGTAACGATAGGCAGGGTTAACGGTGAGGGTAATTTGCTCGATCGGGACATCTGGGGATAGTTCGTCTGCTAGGCCGTAGGCATTGATGAAGAGGCGATTATTCGCCTCTTCGAGTCGTTTCATCTCGGCGATGGTGTCTCGGTTCTGGATGATCCAGGCGGTGTAGCTGGACTCTAGGGTGGAGGCTGGGTC
>Ga0209396_1004698_pt1 | contig 13186 bp, 7 predicted proteins | sample GOMGulsemesocosm_6_FD_184638 | JGI IMG/M metagenome (GOLD analysis project Ga0209396, IMG submission 184638) | Methane-oxidizing microbial communities from mesocosms in the Gulf of Mexico - GOM8C Gulf of Mexico (SPAdes) (version 2) | ecosystem: Environmental > Aquatic > Marine > Cold seeps...
TCCTGTAGCTGTTGCCAGTGGAGGTAGTAATAATAAAGTGGGCCAAACCCACTGGTTTAGTGCGGAAAAAAGTACTTCTGGTGTAGGGCAACTTTTATCATACCAATGGGCTTTTAAGTCCAAACCCGCATTAAGTAACAGCTCTATAGGGGACGAAACGAGCTTACAGGCTTATTTTATTGCCGATAAAACGGGTACATATGAAATATTGTTGACAGTTACTAATGTTGAGAACCAGCTTACTGCTCAGAATGACTTTACTGTAAACATTGATGGCTTACTTACTAATAGTCCTCCACAAGCGGTTATCAGTGTACCAAGGGTGAACTATGCAGTTAACGAAATTGTTAAGTTAAATGGTGGTAATAGCTATGACAGTGATAATGATCAACTTAGCTATGATTGGCGATTTGAGCAAACGCCTATTGCAAGTAACGCACAAATAATAGCAGACAGTTCGCAATTTATTGAGTTTTTAGCGGATACAGAAGGTGAATATGAAGTTATATTGACGGTATCAGATGGTCAGTTAACGAGTGAACAAAAACAAATTATTCATGTTACCCATCAAAATGTCACCCCAATAGCTGATGCAGGTCCAGATCAGATAGCGATATTAGGTCTTCCGTTAGAACTTAACGGCGCAGCAAGTTCAGATGCAGATGGAGAAGAGTTACAATTTCAATGGAGCCTTGTTAGCCGACCAGCATCAAGTAGTTATAATGCACTATCAGAGCCTAAACTGGTTGACTCTAGTATATTGTCTCTTGTGCCAGCTGTCGTTGGCGAGTTTGTTTTTGCGTTAGAAGTATACGATGGCATTGAGCATTCCTTAGTTGATCAAGTACGTATAATCGTCACTGATAACCAGCGTCCTGTCGCGAAATTGCCAGAGGACATTATTGTCAACTATGCAGAGATGGCTACCATATTTGACAGTGGAAGTTATGATCCGGAAGGCCTCTCTTTGAGTTATAGTTGGCTGTTGAGCCAAGCTCCAGAAGGGCATGATGGAACTCTAACAGATAATAATTTAGCATTTGCATTATTAGACATCACAACCCCTGGAACTTATACAGTACAGTTAACGGTCAATGATGGTATTCAAGATTCAATACCAGAGACAACTAATATTGTCTATACCCCCGAGGTATGGAAAGAGTTGATCGTTACAGGTCAGTTAGTTGATGAGTTAGGTATTCCCTTAGTAGATATTGAGATTGGTGGCATATTACAAGCCAAAGTGTACTCTGATTCTACTGGATATTTTGAAGTATTACTCACAAGTAAAGAGCAGGATGCGAGACTAGAGTACCTTAGATTTTTAGGCGATAATATTCCGGCGACCTTTTTAAGTATACCGGAAACAAGCGAGCAAGCGCTTAACTTAGGGGTAGTTAAACTGCCAGTATTGCAACGATTGGATATATCGTTACAGGCTTGTCAAGGGTATACCGGCCCTCAAAAACTACTCGCCTATTTTTATCAACTTAATTCTGGTTTTGAGAATATGCAATTTCCCAAGGTCAACAGTGTTGAGCTTGATATTGATCAAGAGCCAGTTCAGATATCGTTGCCAGCAACAGCAGAAATTCATGTGCGTCCTTCACCACAAGTTCAAGTTGAGTTTTCTGTTAATGATGTTTTACCGTTCTTTACACATTATTATCAAACGGATGATACTCATGTCGACCCGTTAGTTATCCATGTATGTAACTAGCTTTCCAATCGACGATGGGATCTATATAACTGACCCATCGTTGATGATTTTTAGGTGGTTATGGCTGTCAAGCGCTTGAACTTAATGGTTTTTATGGTATTCCCATGGAAGGTTGTAGTTTTTACTTAATAGTAACAACACAGGAACTAGACAGTAAACTCCAAGAGAGGCAAGGTGAATCAGTTATGGTCGATACTGAGAATATGAGATGCTAATTTATTGTGTGTGTTTTTAGAAGAGATTTACAAAAGTGGTCGTGATGCAGGATTTGAACTGCGACTGAACTTTGATATACCCAAACGATTTGTTTGCTTAGAAAGCTAGATATTTAATAATAGGAAATAGAACTGAGTTTTTTAAAAAGTGGTCAGTGATGCAAGATTCGAACTGGCGACTGAACTTTGATATACCTAAACGATTTGTTTGGTCAGAAATCTAGATTTTTAAAAGTAGGAGATAGAATTGAGTTTTGAAAAAGTGGTCGGTGATGCAAGATTCGAACTTGCGACCCCTTGGACCCAAACCAAGTGCGCTACCAAGCTGCGCTAATCACCGACATATATAACTTTTTATCTGCTACTTCAGGGAGAAGTAAAAGATGGGGTGGCTAAAGGGATTTGAACCCTCGACAACCGGAATCACAATCCGGGGCTCTACCAACTGAGCTATAGCCACCACTGAGGTGTACTGATACATATTTTATGCTAATAGCGTGAAATATGTGTGCTGCTCTTTAACAGCGCGGCGATTGTATTGCATTTCGCCTCTTGTTGACAAGGGAAATATACATTTTTATTGAAATAATTAGAAATTAATTAATGAAGTTATTGATTATGGTATAAAACATACACTTCTTGTGTTTGTTTTATACAGTCACGATTAATTTAGCTTAATGATAACCCCTCACTAAGGACATAAAACTAGGCTTGTGAGCTCATATCTTGATAGTCGCGAGGTAAGCTAGAAGAAAACACTGCTTTTACTCGCTCAACAATTAAATAATTCACCGGTACTAGTATCAAAGTGATAAAGGTAGCAAATAAAATACCAAAACCTAATGATACTGCCATTGGAATTAAAAACTGTGCTTGAGTAGATTGTTCAAACAATAGCGGCATTAAACCAATAAAGGTGGTTAAGCTGGTTAACATTACCGGTCTAAATCTGGCTGCACCTGCAGTTAATACTGCTTCCATTAGTTCTCCGCCTTCGCTGCGCTTCTTATTAATAAAGTCTACCAGCACTAGTGAATCATTCACCACTACGCCAATTAACGCCAACATGCCTAATAAGCTCATGATGGTTAACTCCATGCCCATGATCCAATGGCCAACTACTGCGCCGATCATGCCAAAAGGAATGATGCTCATCACAATGATAGGTTGTAAGTATGATTTAAATGGAATCGCTAATAGTGCATAAATGATAAAAAATACAAACAGCAGTGCCCAACCAAGGGAGCCAAATGATTCCCTTTGCTCTTTGGCTTCGCCTTCTAGTGAGTGACTAACCCCAGGGTAGTGCACAATAAGCTCATCTAAATAGGCTTTTAAGTCAGCTTGTAATACTGTCATATTGGTATTCGATTTCTCTACGTCGGCACTGACATTAGCGGTACGGTAGCGATCGATTCTTGAAATAGTTGATGGGCTTTTTCCTGGGATGAGCTTGGCAACATGTGATAATGGCACTGAGCCGCCATTGGGTGTTGCAACCAAAATATCTTCTAAGTCGGCAATAGTACGGCGTTCATCAAGGGGCAAACGTACCATTACTCTCACATCGTCTCGACCACGCTGTATACGTTGCACTTGAGAGCCAAAGAAAGAGCGACGCACTTGGTTGGAAATACTTACACGTGTTAACCCGAGTGCCTTACCTTGTTCGGTTAATTCAATTTGCAGCTCTTCTTTACCGTTAGACAAGCTATCGGCAATATCAAATACTGTAGGGTAAGTCGCTAGACGTATTTTTACTTTATCGGTGACTTCCTTTAATGTTTCAAGCGAGCTAGCCTTAAATTGCACATGAATAGGATCTGAAGAACGACCTATTTCAGCCCTGAAAGTAATGCTTTCAGCACCGGGAATAGGGCCAATTAAATTACGCCATTCACGCACTAATTCTCGAGAAGTTATAGCAAGTTCTCTCGATTCAGGCGGGGTGATCTCAAAACGGACACTACCTTTATTCGATGCACCGCCACGGCTACCAGTGGTGGCTAAAATATTAATAATGACACTGCTATTGGTTGAAGGCTCAATGTACTTTTGTTTCAGCTCATCAGCTTTTTCGGCCATTTTGATAATGTACTTATTGGTCACTTCAAAAGGTGTACCAGCAGGTAAGGTTAGCGTGGCTCGTACTGTCTCACTGGGAATACGTGGGAAGAAAACAAACTTTGTCCAGCCGCTCATAATTAGGGCCAATATCACCAAAAATACCGCGGTAAAACCGACTAAGGTGGTGGTTTTATTACTGAGTGCACGTTTTAAAATTGGCTGATAAAAACGTATAATCGCCCGTTCAAAACCGTCAGCAAAACCTTGCTGCATTCGACTGAATTTAGATTGTTTATCTTTTTCGGTACGCAGTTTTAAATTTTTTAAATGCGAAGGTAAAACAAATTTTGACTCTATTAAGGAGAAAATAAGTACCGGAATAACAATCACCGGAATTTGAGCAAATAAAGCACCACGCGCTCCTTCAATAAAGGCCAGTGGTAGAAATGCAGCCACGGTGGTTAAAATACCAAAGGTTACTGGCGTGGCAACTTCTTGGGTACCGCGAATCGCTGCCACCTCACCAGATTCAGAGGTTTTTAAGTGGGTATAAATGTTTTCTCCGGTGACAATGGCATCATCAACGACTATGCCAAGTACCAGAATAAAAGCGAATAAGCTCATGATATTTAAGGTAACACCAAAAAAAGGCATCATGATAAAGGCGCCCATAAAAGAGATGGGAATGCCAAGAAACACCCAAAAGGCAATGGAAGGTCTAAGAAATAGGCTTAATAAGGCGAGTACTAAAATACCGCCCTGTAAGGCGCTAGTCGTTAGCGTAGAAATACGGTTTTTAACAATTTGAGAATCGTCATCCCAAAAACTTAATTCCACACCTACGGGTAGATTACTTTGTTGTTCATCAATGTAAGTTCTTACCGCCCCTGCAACATCTAAAGCACTTTGCTGGCCTATACGATAAACATCAATAAAAGCCGCTTGTTTACCATTAAAGCGAGTGCGCACAGGGGTTTCTTCAAAATCATCTTTGATTAGCGCAATATCACTTAAGCGTATAATAGAGCCGTCTACATTAGTTTTAATGGCTATTCGTTCAAATTCATCTTTGCGATAAGCCTGGCCCTTTGAGCGCAGTAAAATATCGCCACCTTGGGTCTTTAAATTACCGGCAGAAATATCTGTACTTGAATCAGATATGGCAGAAGATATTTGCGCAATAGTTAAGTTATATTGGCGTAACTTATCAAGCGGTACTTCAATAGATATTTCATAGTCGCGCACGCCACTCAATTCTACTTGGGTGATTGCAGGGATTTTGAGTAAATCATCGCGTACTTTTTCCGCATATTCACGGGTTTCTTTTTCGCTGTAAATACTGGCAATGGTAACGGCGATGACTTCACGTTTACGGGTTGCTAGTGATACTACTGGCTTTTCGGCATCTGCTGGAAAGGTATTAATTTCATCAACACGGCTTTTAATATCAGCAAGCATTTCACGTGGATCGTAGCCTGACTCTACTTCTATATTAACGGCAGACGATCCTTCAGATGATCGGCTAGCAATTTGTTTTACTCCTTCTAAATCTTGCACTGCTTCTTCAATGCGAATAGAGATACTTTTTTCGACATCTTCTGGTGTCGCGCCGCGAAGTGATACATTTACATTAATTCTGTCGGTAGCAAAAGAGGGAAATACCTCTAATGGTATTCGGTTAGTAAGGCTAAATAATCCTGCTATTAATATGGTAATCAATAACAGGTTTGCAGCAACGTGATTTCGAGCAAACCAAGCAATCATTAGTTATTCACCTTACTTGATTGGCTTGACTGAGGGGACAGAGCCTTGGATGCTCGTCTTGCTTTACGCTCAGCAATCAAGTCTTCAACGGTAATTCCTCGCTCAGCAGCCCTTTTCTCTAATTTTTTAAGACGTTCTTTTGACATTTTTTCTATTTTTTCATCGGCTGCTTTAATAATCTTTTTGGCAGGTGTTTGCCCTGCAATGGCTACAGGAGTGCCTGAGCTAACTTGTCCAAGTGATGTTAGTACCAACTCATCACCGGCGACTAAACCTTGAGTAACAATAGATTCAGTACCATTTTGCCAGCCTAACTTAACTTCTTTACGCATGAGTAAACCGCCTTCAACAATGTAGACATAGCTACCCTGATAGATTGCACTGCTGGGAATTACTAGCGCATTTTCAACTTCACGGCCAGTAATTTTCGCCGTTACGTATTGGCCCATTTTAATTTGAGCACCTTGGTTATATTCACCATCATAAGGACGAATAATTTGTGCAACGACAAAAAGCTGTTGAGACATTTCATCAATGGCACTTTCCGTTCGGACAATTTTACCTTGCCAGATTTGCTCACCCATTAAGTCTGAGGAAATAATGACATTACTGATCATTGAATTATGTTGTTCATCATTATTATCGTTCGCCTCTAACTGCTCTGCAGCATTGCGATATTCTTCAGGTAACTTCATCAGCGGCAAGTCTTTATTTTTAATCGGTAGGCGTATCTCGACATAATCAACGGCAAAGATATCGGCTAACTGGGTATTGCTTGATACAACTTGGCCAATATCGACATTTTTCTTTAAGATGCGACCTGCATATGGAGCGACTATTTTTGTGCGCTCTAGTGATAGTTTTACTTTATCAAGCAGTGCCTCAGCTGATAGTACTTGTGCTTTGGCTGCTTCAAATTGGGGTTGACGAAGCACTAAGGCATTAGGTGCTTTACCATTACCCAGTCTTTTCCAGTCAGCTTTTGCTTGTCTCACCCGTGCATTTTCTTCTTGTAAACTTTGTTTCGCTGACATTAAGCTTGCTTGGGCAATTTTCACTTCAGCTCGGTGATCTCTATCATCAAGCTGAATGAGCATATCACCCTGTTCAAAAAAGCCACCGGCTCTAAATTGTTTACTAACTTTGTTAATTTGTCCGGAAACTTGGGCGAAAAGTATACTCTGAGTTCTTGGTTTTACTGTGCCAAAACTTTGCACTACAACTTGGTAAGTTTTTGGTGTTAATGTCATCGTTGCCACTGTCATTTGTGGTGCTTTAGATGGCTTTGAACGCTGACTCGTAGGAGGGTTGCTAAAGATAGTCATCATTAACGCTATTGTGGCGATGATAATGATTACAGGCACTAATATTTTTTTATACTTAAGGGGAGTAGACATGATTATTTGGCCTTTGGTGTAGGTGATGGCGCAAGTGACGGTGCGGAGAAGTCGCCACCCAAGGAAAAATGTAAATTGATACGGTTTGCGATGAGTTGGTTTTTAATTTTTATCAGTGTTGATTGCGCTTCAAAAAATCGCTTTTGTGCATCAAGCACAGTGGTATAAGAAACTAAACCACTTTGATATTGTTCAAAAGAGAGTGTTGAGGCTACTTTCGCATTTTCTTGAGCCGCTAACATAGTGTAATAATTGAGCTTTAAGCTACTTTCTGTGGTGATGGCATTTTCAACATCACTAAAAGCATTATATAAAGTATCAAGGTATAACTGTTCACCTTGTTTGAGTTCTATTCGAGCTGTTTCTTCGTTGGCTTCAAGACGCCCTGCATTAAAAATGGGTGCGGTAATGCCGCCTAACAGTGACCATGCTAAAGAAGATCCTGAAAGTAAATCTCCCATATCAGCAGAAGAGTCGCCAACAGAGCCCGACAATACAATGCTTGGAAAACGTTGTTTATGTGCATAGGCTAAAGCGGCATCTTGCGATAATAATTGATACCAGCTGGCTTTTAATTCAGGTTTTCGGCTGATTAGTTCAGAAGGTAGGCCAACAGGAATATCATTGGTGAGTAGCGGTAAATCAGCATTAACCAGTAATTCACCTTTTGGGTACTCGCCAATAAGGCGCTCTAATTGGCGAATGACTTTTGTTTTTAACGTTTCTTGCTCAGAAACTCGTGTTAATTCGGTATTTAAATCGTTACGAGTTAAATAAACGTCAAGCGCTTCAGTTAACCCCGCGCTATAACCTGACTCTATAATGGCTAAGTTCTGTCGAGAATTCTCAACACGACTTTGATAAAGTGTTAGCAGTTTTTGTGCTTCAATGACTCGAAACCAGGTTGTTACCACATCAACGACTAATTGTTGTTCATATTGATTTAACGTCGCTTGCTGGGCTAGATAGTTATAATTATTTCTGCGATCGGCATCAGAGAGTTTTCCCCACAGATCCACTTCGTAACTTAAGTTTAAATTTACTGAATTGGAATTGCTATAACTGCCGGTTTGATTATCTTTATTGCGACCAGTGCGAAAAGATAAATCAAGCTCTGGCCATAGCTGGCTACCTGAGACAATAAGCTGCTGTGCTGATATATCTAGCGCATAAGCTTGCATAGCAAACTGGTGGTTGGCGGCTAAGGCTTTATCAACTAACCGTTGAACCTGCGGATTATTAAGTTGTGCTAACCAGTTATGCTCTACGGTAAGAGCCTGTGTGCTTTCTTGCCAGTTGTCTGGCAGTGGCAGTTCTTTTAGTTTTTCATCTATTTCTGAGCTACTACTACAGGCCAGTAATAATAGGCTTGAAAGGAGCGGAAGTAGAGGTCGAAATCGACGCGTCATAAATAGGTAAACTCATATTAAAAATAATGTCTATGATGCTAGTGTAATCAAAGTTGATTTCAGGAGATATAGCTTTTACATAAGTTTACAGAGCAAATATTATATCCAAGCAACTCGGTGTGTTCAGAGTGTTTCTCTTGGTAATTAAGTATGTTTTTGTGTTGTATAGTGTGTCTCTGTATTGAATGGGCGATTTGCCTTTATTGATATTTCTTTTGAATTTTTGTTAGCTCACCTTGTGCCATCATTTGGCTAAAGATTGTTTTTAATTGCTGTACAGAAACCTTGTTATGACTTTTTTTGGAAAGCTGTAACCATGGCGTACGTTCTGAAACGATTAAAGGCTTGCCAAAAAAATCCTTATTGAGGTGTATTTTTTTAGCTGCACTAAGGATTGGTGCTATAGGACCGATAATAGCGTCTACTCGGCCTTTTTCTAACATTAATAAACCTTGGTGAAAATCGCTAACGGTTTGTTTGATAATTTTAGGGTTATTATCAATATCATCACTAAATTTAGCACCACGTAAATAAGCGATACTGAGTGTTTCTAGCTGTTTTACTGAGTGATAGTCAGTGCCTTTACGACCAATAACAACATTTTTTAGGGTAGGTAATGGGTATATATAATCCACATAATCGGCTAATTCTTTGTACTTGAACATTATGGTTAAATCAGTTTTTCCGATTTTTAGTTCATGCATAATCCGGCCATAAGGAAATATATGATGCTCACTTTCTAATTTTGCTTTTACCAGTAGGACGTTGGCTAATTCATAATAAATGCCGCTGAATTCACCCTTGCTCTCAACACCGTAAGGGGCAATTGCTATGGTTCTTACTTGCAATACTTTTGAGGATTGTGCATAAGCACTGTAGTGACAGAGATAGAGTAGGGTAATGAAAAAGAGTAAAGTGAAGTTCTTCATTAGTACTTAATAAAAGTTAATGGTTAGTTAATATTAATATAGAGAGTATTTTAGTGAATGTCATTATTAAAGGGCTATTAATAGGATATTGGTAATGCTTAATTAAGCTTACATTCAAATGACACTAGTATATAAATTATCTTCACCCAGATGTGTATTAGGTGAAGATAATTTAACAGAATTAATTTTGATTAATTAACTCTTCTTAAGTAGATCAATGAAGAAACTATATTGTAAGGCTGTATCGTGGATACGTTTGAAACGTCCAGATGCACCGCCATGTCCAGCTTCCATATCTGTTTTGAATAATAAAACATTCTCATCTGTTTTATAGTCGCGTAATTTAGCAACCCACTTCATCGGTTCAAAGTACTGAACTTGTGAGTCATGTAATCCGGTAGTAACAAGGATATTTGGATAATCCTGTGCTTTTACTTGATCATAAGGTGAGTAAGACAACATATAGTCATAATAGGCTTTCTCTTTTGGGTTACCCCATTCTTTAAATTCATTAGTTGTTAGTGGAATGCTTTCATCAAGCATTGTAGTGACCACATCAACAAATGGAACAGCAGCGGCGATGCCGGTATAAAGTTCAGGAGCCATGTTTACAACAGCACCCATTAATAAACCACCCGCACTACCACCCGCAGCAAATACCTTGTCTTTATCGCCGTAACCTTGTGTAGTTAATGATTTAGTTACATCAATGAAGTCGGTAAAGGTATTCATTTTAGTTAGCTTTTTACCGTCTTCATACCAAGGGCGTCCTAGCATTTCTGAGCCACGGATATGCGCTATTGCATAAACAAAACCACGGTCTAATAAACTCAAACGACTGACTGAAAATGAAGGGTCTATAGTGTGGCCGTATGAGCCGTAAGCATATTGATATAATGGGTTAGTACCATCTTTTTTGAAGGTATCTTTACGATAAACTAGAGAAACAGGCACTTTTTTACCATCGCGTGCTTTAACAAAGATACGCTCAGAAGCGTAGTTGTTACTGTCAAAATCACCCAATACTTTAGTTTGTTTTAATTGCGTTTTTTTGAAGTTTGTTAAATCCACATCGTAATGTGTTCCCGGTGTGGTAAAACTAGCGTAATAAAGGCGCAACGCTTTGTTGTTTAATTTATTATTTCCATATAACTCAAGACTATAAGCGCTATCGTTAAAGCTAAGTGTCTGCTCTTTGCCCGTTGAAAGCTGTTGAATTGTTACACGACTAATACCATTTTCACGCTGTTGATAAACTAAGTGGTCGTTAAATAATTCATAATCTTCTAGTTTTACCGCTGCATTGGCAGGGATGACATCTTGCCACTTATTTTTATCATCAAGATTTTTCTCGTTTACTTTCATTAAGCGAAAGTTATTTGCTTGCCAGTTTGTCTTTACGTAATACCAATCGTTCATTTTAGAGATTGAATATTCATGCCCTTCTTCACGCTCAATAAACTTTTTAGGTAGTGCTTTGGCGTTATTGGCATCAATGACAGACACACCACTGGCTTCGGTACTTGAATGCCAAATAAATACGCTGCTGCCATCTTTCGATTTACTGATACCGGTATAATATGCTTTATTACTCTCTTCGTAGACCATCTCATCATTAGCTTGTGATGTGCCTAGGGTGTGACGAAATACCTGGTAACCTAATAAGGTTTGCGGGTCTTTTTTTATGTAATAAACCGTTTTGTTGTCATTACCCCAAACGATACCACCATTGGTGCCTTCAAGTTTGTCATCAAGCAAGGTATTACCTGCAATATCTTTAAACTGAACAGTATAGATACGACGGCTTACGGTATCTTCACCGTAAGCTAGTAATTTACCATTAGGGCTAGCGCTTAGACCACTAACTTGGTAATAATCATGTGCTTTGGCTAGCTCATTAACATCAAGCAACACTTCAAGGTTGCTGCCTTTAAAGTCAGTTGCTCTTACGTAGATAGGGTATTCATTCTCGCCTTGCATTTGACGTGAATAATAATAATTGCCTTTTTGAATTGGCACAGAATTATCATCCTTCTCAATGCGACCTTTGATCTCTTTAAAGATTTTTTCTTGCATTGCTTCGGTATGTTTTAGCTGTGCTGCTGTGTAATCGTTCTCTGCGTCTAAATGCGCTAAAATTTCTGGGTTGGTACGGCTATCATCACGCATCCAGTAATAATCATCGATGCGTGTATGGTTATGAATCACCATTTTATGTGGTACTTTTTTAGCGATAGGAGCTGTTAAATCGGCCATGTTATCAGTTGCTTCATTCTTTTGGTTACTGCATGCTGCGATAAGCAGAGCAGAGGAGACGATTAAGCTGAGCTTAGTCTTAGTGATCGCTATTTTCATATTTATTCCTTGGGACACCAATGACATTAAACTCTCGCAGAGTGAGCAATAACTTAATAGACTTGGTATTATCTTGAGCAAGTACTTGTGGAACGGGCTCAAATGTTAAAAAAATGTATCGATAATAAGTTAGCATGATATTAATTTTAATCAAATACACTTGTCGCTTAATACAGTTAAGTTAACCCGTTTTCGCAGTTAAAACGTTTTGTAAGGGAAGTCTGCCAATATGTCATTAGATAAAATTTCAGCTCAGCTAGCGGGTAGTAAAAAATCAGTACCGCCAGTCGAGTCATGGAACCCGCCCTATTGTGGTGAAATTGATATTCATATTAAAGCCAATGGCGATTGGTTTCATGAAGGTAGTGTCTTTAAGCGACTAGCCTTGGTGAAAATGTTTGCTTCTGTTCTTATCAAAGAAGTAAATAATGAGCTTGATGAGTACTTTTTAGTTACACCGGTTGAAAAGGTCAAAATTGAAGTAGATGATGCGCCTTTTGTACTTACTCAGTGGCATTGGCTCGATGAAAAAGAGACTGTCATGCGAGTTCGTACCAATCTAGACGATGAGTTTATCCTTGATGAAGAACACCCTCTGATCGTTAATAAAAATGGTGACTTGTATGTTACGGTAAGAAGGAATTTGCTGGCGAAAGTGCATCGAAATGTATATTACCAATGGGCTGATATTGCCACAGAAAAGAAGATAGAAAACGGCACTGAATTGTTGTTAAACAGTGCCGGTTGTCAGTTTGTATTAGGACATTATTAACTTTAACCAAATAAAATTAGCGCTCAGCTGAACCGCAAACTGTACAGCTCGGTTGTTTCTTCATGGTAAATTGTTGCCATTGATTCGCTAAGCCATCGAGTAAGTTAAGTTGATTAAGCTGCACTTTATTACCCGTTAAAAGTTTAATTGCCTGTAAGCTTTGCATACCGGCAATCATGGCTAATACCGGACCAATAATTCCGATAGTTTGACAGTTGTTTGCGGGCGCTTTTTCAGTAGCAGGGAAAAGGCAATGATAACAAGCACTGCTTTCATCACGTGGATCTATGGTCAGTTGTTGACCATCAAAGCCAGTAGCAGCACCGACTATCAGTGGTACTTTATGTTGCACACAGGCTTGATTAATTAGGTAGCGTGTTTGAATGTTGTCAGAGCAATCGAGGACTAGGTCTACTTGTGGCAAATAATATTCACATAATTCTTCATCAAGCATTTCATCAATAGCTTCAATAGTCACATCAGGAAATTGTTGCTGTAATTTTTCAGCGGCGGCATCCGCTTTATTTTCATCAATGTTGTCTTCACTAAATAGAATTT
>Ga0209396_1004700_pt1 | contig 13182 bp, 13 predicted proteins | sample GOMGulsemesocosm_6_FD_184638 | JGI IMG/M metagenome (GOLD analysis project Ga0209396, IMG submission 184638) | Methane-oxidizing microbial communities from mesocosms in the Gulf of Mexico - GOM8C Gulf of Mexico (SPAdes) (version 2) | ecosystem: Environmental > Aquatic > Marine > Cold seeps...
AAACACTTAAAACTTAAGGTGGTTATAGCAATGGGGCTCACCTCTTACCTTTCCGAACAGAGAAGTTAAGCCCATTAGCGCCGATGGTACTGCAGTTATGTGGGAGAGTAGGTCGCCGCCTTCTTTAATCCTCAATGTCTAACGATGTTGAGGATTTTTTTTGTTATAAACTCAAAGAATATGACTAGAATGATTTGGTTTAGAGTTAATACTCAGTGGGGATATTAATATTCGAATTCATTCTGTAAGTTTTTTAAGGTTTTTGGACTAAGATTCAGCTAAATTAATTATCTTCAGTTCTATATGAATAAACCCTTTATTTCTTCACTTCAAAACACCTTAGAAAAGTCACTAATTTTATTAGAGAATATGCCAGAATCGGCTTATGTTGATGATTCAGTAGGTCCTTTTTATTCCAGTATTGGAGGGCATATTCGACATATATTAGATTTTTACACATCAATTTTTAAAGGATTAAATAATTATTTAATTGATTTAACCGATAGAGAGCGTAACACTATTATAGAGGTTGATGTTAATTTCGCTAAAATGGAAATAAAAAATGTTTTAGTAGAATTAGAAAATTATTTGAACTATGATTTAGAAGATAAATATGAGCTTGTTGATGATTTGGGTCTAGGGAAAGTTTCAATACCAACCAATTTGTATGCTGTTTTGGTTCAGGCAAATTCACATACTATTCATCATTATGCTATTGTATCGCAATTATTATTCACTTTTGATATTGTAATAGAAGATAAAACTTTTGGATATAATCCAACAACACCTCAAAAAGCTGCAAAGAATATTAGTCGTTAAATAAGGCTTTTATTATGGTATGTAGCCCTTTCATTGTTAACAGTATTGCTGCGATACAAAAAAGCCCAGCGATACCTATTGTAAGGAAATTACGCAATTTAAATCCTAAGTGCAACAAAAACGGCCCAGAAAACATAAAAAATAAAGCTATAGCCATAAATTTTATTCCTTTTGATAATACTTCTTTATTTGTTCTCATGTGTGTTATGATAATTTACAGCGTTACGAACCGATCCGTGTTTTAATAAAAGCTCTTGGGCTAAATTGTGATTTATATTTAATGATTCCATAATCATTTGTGTACCACGTTCTACCAATTTATCATTGGAGAGTTGCATATCCACCATCTTATTCCCTTTTACTTTACCTAATTGAATCATAGTTGCAGTTGATAACATATTCAGTACCAATTTCTGCGCGGTACCTGCTTTCATACGCGAACTTCCCGTTACAAATTCAGGACCAACAATAACTATAACAGGAAATTTTGCAGTTAATGCTAAAGGACTGGCTTCATTGCATGTAATACAACCTGTAGAAATACCTTTTTCATTACATTTTTTTAATCCTCCAATGACATAGGGAGTAGTGCCTGATGCGGCAATACCAATAACGACATCTTTATTAGTTATGTTGTGTTTTTTTAAATCCCTCCAAGCTTGTTCGGTATCATCTTCAGCATTTTCTACTGCATTTCTAATAGCATCATCACCACCAGCAATTAATCCCACTACTAAATCATGAGAGACACCAAAAGTTGGAGGACACTCAGAAGCATCAACAACACCTAATCTACCACTTGTACCGGCACCAATATAAAATATACGCCCGTCATCTTTTAATTTACTAACGGTTTCTGCTACTAAATTTTCTATTTGTGGTAATGCTTTTTCTACAGCTAAAGGAACTGTTTTATCCTCAATGTTTATATTGGTTAACAATTCAGAAACAGTCATGTTTTCTAAATCATTGTACCTGGAGTCTTGTTCTGTGGTTTTGGTAAAGTTCATAGTGCAAAAGTAATGAAATCAATACAAATAGTATTTATATCAAAAAAAAAGCTTCTGACTAATCAGAAGCTTTTTTCAATACTATATTTTGATCTTATTAAGCAATACTTGCTAAGATCGTATTTAATGTATTACTTGGTTTCATAGAAGAAACAACTAATTCCTCAGATGGAGAGTAGTACCCTTCTAATTCTACAGGATTACCTTGAATTGCATTTAATTCATTTATAATAGTACTTTCTTGAGAAGCTAAATCTTGTGCAACTTTAGCAAATGTGTTTTGTAAATCACTATCTTTTGTTTGATTCGCTAAGGCTTCTGCCCAATAGGTAGCTAAATAAAAGTGTGAACCTCTATTGTCTAATTCACCAACTTTACGAGAAGGGGATTTATTATTGTCTAAAAATTTATCAGTAGCATCATCTAAAGTTTCTGCTAATACTAATGCTTTTGAGTTGTTGTTTGTATTTCCAAAATGTTCTAAAGAAACTGCTAAAGCCAAAAATTCTCCTAAAGAATCCCAACGTAAGTGATTTTCTTTAGTAAATTGTTGTACATGCTTAGGGGCTGATCCACCAGCACCAGTTTCAAATAATCCACCACCGTTCATTAACGGGACAATTGATAACATTTTTGCTGATGTTCCTAATTCTAAAATAGGGAACAGGTCTGTTAAGAAATCACGTAAAACATTTCCTGTAACAGAAATAGTATCTTTACTATCTTTAATTCTGTCTAAAGTAAAATGAGTAGCATCTATAGGAGATAAAATTCTGATGTCTAAACCAGTTGTATCGTGGTTTTGTAAATAGGTATTTATTTTCTTAATTAACTCAGTATCATGAGCTCTGTTTTCGTCTAACCAGAAAACAGCAGGTGTAGAAGAAGCTCTTGCTCTTGTTATAGCAAGCTTAACCCAGTCTTGAATAGGAGCGTCTTTTACCTGACACATTCTCCAGATATCACCAGCTTCAACGGTATGTTCTAATAAAGTAGTTCCATTGGCATCGATAACGCGAATAGTTCCGTCACCAACCATTTCAAAAGTTTTGTCATGAGAACCATACTCTTCTGCTTTTTGAGCCATTAAACCAACATTAGGAACTGTTCCCATTGTTGTTGGGTTAAATGCTCCATGTTTTTTACAGAAATCAATTGTTGCAGTATAAATTCCAGCATAGCTACTATCTGGAATTACCGCTTTGGTATCTTGTTGTTTTCCTTCGGTATTCCACATTTGTCCTGATGTACGAATCATTGCTGGCATAGAGGCGTCAATAATTATATCTGAAGGAACATGTAGGTTTGTGATTCCTTTGTCAGAATCTACCATAGCAATTGATGGTCCGTTTGCGTAAGCAGTTTGAATATCAGCTTCAATTTCTGTACGTTTATCTGCAGGTAATTCGTTTAGTTTCTCTAATAAATTTCCAAAACCATGATTAACGTCTACACCTAACTCTTCTAAAACAGCAGCATGTTTATCGAATACATTCTTAAAGTATACTTTTACAGCATGACCAAAAATGATAGGGTCAGAAACCTTCATCATGGTAGCTTTCATATGCAATGAAAACAAAACATTATTTGCTTTAGCATCTTTTATTTGCTCGCCTAAAAAAGCAACTAATGCTTTTTTATTCATTACTGTAGCGTCAATAATTTCACCTTCTAATAAGTCTAAATTATTTTTTAAAACAGTTTTATTACCGTTAGCTTCAGTAAATTCAATTTTTACGTTAGTAGCCTTTGTGATGGTAGTGGACTTTTCGTTATGTGAGAAATCTCCAGTACTCATAGTTGACACATGAGTTTTAGAATCTGAACTCCAAGCTCCCATTGGATGTGGGTTTTTACGAGCGTAATTTTTTACAGCTTTTGGTGCTCTACGATCAGAATTCCCTTCTCGTAACACAGGGTTAACTGCGGAACCTTTAATTTTGTTATAACGTGCTTGGATATTTTTATCTTCAGCAGTATTTGTATCATCAGGATAATTAGGGATTGCATATCCTTGTCCTTGCAATTCTTTAATAGCCGCTTTTAACTGTGGTACAGAAGCAGAAATATTAGGTAATTTAATAATATTAGCTTCAGGTTGCTTTGCTAATTCTCCTAACTCCGCTAAAGCATCTGGAACTTTTTGTTCATCAGTTAAAAAATCAGGAAAGTTTGCTAAAATTCTAGCAGCAAGAGAAATATCCTTAGTTTCAATAGTTACTCCTGAAGAAGCTGTAAAAGCCTGAACAATTGGTAAAAATGAACGGGTAGCTAAAGCTGGTGCTTCATCTGTTTTTGTATAAATAATTTTTGCTTTTCCTGACATGATTATTTGTTTTTATAGTTAATACGGTAAGGACTACCGTTAGTATTTGATTTTTCCTTAAATTTAAGAAAATCAAAGATACCGATTATGGATTGATTTTTGAAGCTTACGAAGTTGAACTTCAGATAATGAATAAAGATTTGTTAATGTGATAAATTTCTCATTTGAAATTTTAGAACTGCGTAAATTAAGTGATTGTTTTTTGTGAATTTAACGATTGTTTTTCGGCACACTTATTGCTTTTTTAAGAATAGTAACAAATACAACTATAAATGACAACAACTGAAATTGAAAAAAAAAATAAATATAAAAAATTGGCCTTAGGAATATTATTTGACGCATTAGGATATGTGTCATTTGTTTTTCCGCTATTTGATATTGTATGGGCACCTCTTTCTGCATATTTGATGACAAGACTATATAAAGGTAAAAAAGGAAAAATTGCTGCGGTAATTACCTTTATTGAAGAAGCATTACCATTTTTAGATGTAGTACCTACGTTTACGCTTATGTGGATATATACATTTGCTTTTGATAGGAAAAAGACAAGTGGAGATATTATAGATATTGGATGATTTATCAAAACTAAAATAAAACAGGCTTCTAATTGACGATTAGAAGCCTGTTTTTGCACTATAATTTAACGGTTAGACCAAGAATTACATTTCTCCCTTGATTAAATATGCTGTCACTCTTTAGTCGAGATAAGTGATTAACATATTGTTTGTCAAAGAGATTATTCACTCCTAGGTTAAAGTTATAAATAATTTTTGAGGTTTTAAATTCTGATTTTACACCTAAATTAACCAAATCATAATTTTTAGAAGCAGTTTCAGAATTACTTATGTTTTGTTGTCTGAAGACATTTTTAAAACTAATAAATGCATTTGTATTAAGCGTTGGTTTTTTGAAAATTGTAAAGGTTAAATTTGTATGTATTGAATTAGCAGGTATTAGTGGTAAATAAGTGCCATTTGTTAATTTTCCAGTTACTGTTTCAAGGCTACTATTTATATGAATCCAATCTAAAGGGTGTGGATGTAAATGTATTCCTAATTCACCACCGTAAAGAGTGGCATTTTCTTGTTTGTAATTAAATACTTGAGCATCTTCAATAAAATTAGAAGATGGGGCTATATAGATATAATCGTTTATGCTATTATAAAATCCGTTAATAAAAAATTCAAAATGTTCACTTTTGTAGTTTAAATTTAAGTCTAGTTGAACGTTTTGTTCATTAGTTAAATTAATGTCTCCAATTTCATAACGGTTGCTTCCTTCATGTTCTCCATCAGATGTTAATTCCGCTAAATTCGGTGCTCTGAATCCACTTGCAACATTAATCCTACTGGTAATTTTTGAACTGATATCTGTTTTGAATCCTATAGCACCATTAAAGCTATTAAAATGCTTATTATTTAAATCAGTTATATTAATGTTTCTATAGTCATAACGTAATCCAAATTGTACAGCATGTTTTTTCCAGTGATAATGTGAAGTACCAAATAATCCGATATCAGTTGTAGTTGCATCTGGTATTAGAGTTTCGGAACCAAAGTTTTTGTTTTTTTGATGCATCCCTTGTGTACCTATAATTAGTTCAAAGTGTTTAATTTCTGGTAATTCATATTTAATGTTATAATTTAAAGTACTTAAGTGCATTTCTAATGCAGGATTTAATTCTTCTTCTGAGTGTTCCTCTTCAGTTTCGTTTTCTTCATGATGATGTTCTTCTTCGTATTCTTTTCTATTGTTAAAAGAATATCCAAATACCATATCTAGCTTTCCTTTATTGAAAAGTACCTTTGTATGGGAGCTTAAAATATGGTTTTCAATAGATTGATTTGGTAATAAGGGTTTGATGTTCTTGTTCTGAATGTTAATCCCTTCAGGTATACCTAAGCGACTGAAATTGATGTTGTAACGGATGTCATTAGTTATTTTATTATTTCCAAAACCTATCCCAGTTTTTAAATCATACTCTGAAAATCGGGAGTTCGTTACACGTGTATTGTCAAATTGATAATCGGAATGTTGTTGTGATGAAAAACGGGTTAAAAGTTTTATTTTTTTAGTAGTTTTTTTAAGCCCGAAATTAGTAGTTACTCCGTTTGTATTAGAAAAGTATTTTGTAGAAATATCAATATCTAATGAATCAAGTGAAGCATATAGTTCAGGATTTAAAAATAGTACACCACCAATTGCGTCAGAACCATAGAGTAGAGAAGCAGGTCCTTTTATGATCTCTATACTTTCAATACCTGAAGCGCTTACTCCAATTCCGTGTTCCTCACCAAATTGCTGGTTTTCTAATCGTACACCTTGGGTATATACCAGTACGCGATTACTGCTTAGACCTCTAATAACCGGTTTTCCTATCCCGCTACCGGTACTGATCTGATTTACTCCAGGAACCTGACTGAGTTGTTCCGATAAATTATTTGCATCTGTTAAATCAGCAGATTTTATTTTTTCTACCTTCATAACGTTATCTTTCTGTAGCTTATGAAATGGAGCAGATATTAACACGCCTTCAAGCTCTAAGGCAGAAGGATGTAGTTGGATATTGGTAGTTAGATCGGAATTTAGTTCTATTTTTTTATGAATATCCTGATAACCTAAATAAGAAATGAAAAGATTATAATTACCTGAAGGCAAGTTTTCAATATTATAAAAACCATAAGAATTTGTTGTAGTTCCTTTGTTTAATGATTTGATGTAAATATTTACGTCAGTAAGTGATTTAGAAGTTTCTTTATCTGTTATATTACCAGATATTTTGTACTGTGAATAGCTACTTATTCCTATAAATAGTACGAGTAGATGGATGAAATGTTTCATATATTATTGTATTAATTTCTATACCTAAACATTAGCTTAGGTATACTTATAAATAAATTAGATTCGGGTTGATTTAATTTATATTAATACAGGAGGTCCTCTGAGTGGAGAGCTTCCAATGAATATACTGATATGATATTCACTTGAATAACCAGAGTAATTTGTGCTATAATAATTAGTAATTTTCTCTAATGGAAAATAAACAATAGAATCATAGATATGAGGGGTTGCATATAATTGAATAAAGCTACATACAAATTCTACTTCATGTAAATGAGTTTTATCTTTTTCATTACAATCAATTACATGATCATGATGTTCAAATGAGTGCGCAAAATTAAGTGCAGATGGAGTTAATAGTACTGCAATTAGTCCTATTAAAGCAACTGATTTTAATATGCTCTTCAAATGGTTACTCACTAAAAAACTTTTTAAAACCCATTCGGCTTAACATTTTCTTTTCAAATGCCCAGAAGAATTTAAACTGACCGAAAACCCATCCTACAAGGACCAATAATACTTGATAAATAGGGAATATAATGAAGATGCGAACTGTCCAGAATAAAAAAGAGTTTGTAATGAGCTCTTTAAGATGCAGTATTTCTATAATTGGACCCGATATTCTAGCTGCAGTTGAACCTGTTACTGCAAAAACCAAAAAGATAGCTATTAATTCCCAACGATAGTTTACCTTCCATTTAGCAGCTAGTTTTTTAAATAGTTTTAAGGTAATATTTAATATTCCGTAAGCAATAATTAGGGTAAGAAATATCAGTAAAATGGTATTTATTTCAGAGAATTTTGAAAGAATGGCTTTTGCTAGTAAATAGCCAGAAAACAAAAGTGCAATACTCCCAAGAAAAAGGTAGATTAATTGCCAGTTTTTTTCTATTTCCCAACTGTCTTTTATTTTTTGCATGCTTATATAGTTTATGCAAAAATAACGATTATTTAATTTCAAATTAATATTATGATATAAAAAAAAGCTGAACTCAAGAATTCAGCTTTTAAATATGTTTAAAAAAGAAGTTTATTTTCCGAAAAGACCTCCTAATAAACCTCCAAGGCCATCTTTTTTTGAGCTTCCAGAGTTTAATACCATCCCGGCAACATCATCAAGGATTGATCCGTCACCATCACCATCTAATAATGATTCAATTAAAGATTGTTGTTTAGGAGCAGTATCTCCTCCTCCTAATAATCCACCAAGTAAATTTCCTATACCGTTTGGATCGGCTACATTTTGTTGCTTTGACTGTTTTCCTATATACCCCATTACCAATGGAGCGGCTACTTTTAAAATTTCCATTACAGCTCCAGAACCCATTCCTGTTTTTTGCGATAATGCATTGGTAACATTGTTTTGTGATCCGCCTAGAACATGACTTAATATTCCGGCGCCATCATCCATAACGCTTTGGTCAACTCCTCCTTCAAATAAACCTCCAAGGTTGTCGAGGATTGATCCATCATGTTTTCCTGATAATGCTCCCATTAACCCTGTAGCACCTTCTGGACTAGCAGCGTTACGTTTCATAGCGCCCATTAAAACGGGTAAAGCCATTGTTAATACGGATGAAGTTTTATCTGTAGATTGACCTGATTGTCCAGCTACACCATTTATGATTGTTTTTCCAAGATCACTGTTTAATAATTCTAATATTCCTGACATATTATAATATTGTTTTAGTTTGTAATTAATTTCTATTACAAGTTACTGAAAAAAACATTATCCTAATTATAGAAGATTACATCATTCAACAAACATCGACTAAAAGATAAAATCACTAATAAAGGGTGTTATTTTTTTAGAACGTCAATAATTTTATGAGCTAACTCAATACCAATTCTATCTTGAGCTTCTATAGTTCCTCCTCCAATGTGAGGTGTTAAGGAAAGCTCGGGATTCATCAATAGCTGAATTTCAGGATTAGGTTCAGTTTCATATACGTCTAATGCGGCGTATTTAACCTTTTCTGATTCTATAGCGTTAATCAATGCAATTTCATCAAGTACTCCTCCGCGAGCAGTATTTATAATCCCAACTCCATTTTTCATGAGCTCCAATTCTTCTTTTTTGATTAAAGGAGTATTTTGATGTGGAACATGTAATGTAATAAAATCGGAGTTTTTTAATAGGGTATCCAGAGGTTGTGTTTCAATATTAAAATCTAACGATTGTCCATCGTAGAATGGAATTGTAATGGTAGCTTTTTGTTTTGATCTATTGGTGGAAATTACCTTCATTCCTATAGAAATGGCTAATTTAGCAACCTCTTTTCCGATACGTCCAAAACCAATAATCCCAAGTGTTTTTCCACGAAGTTCAGTTCCTGCTGAAAATTGTTTTTTTAGGTCTTTAAAGCGAGTATCCCCTTCTAATGGCATTTCTCTATTGGCCTGATGTAAAAATCGTACCATACCAAATAGGTGAGCAAAAACTAATTCTGCTACAGCAACAGATGAAGCATTAGGGGTATTAATTACATGTAACCCTTTATTTTTTGCATAAGCAACATCAATATTATCCATGCCAACACCACCACGCCCTATAAGTTTAAGGGTAGGACATGCATCAATAAGTTCAGTAGTAACTTTAGTTGCACTTCGGACTAATAAAACGGTAATGTCATTACTGTTAATGTAATTTACGAGCTGGTTTTGAGCTACAGTAACAGTGAGTACTTCAAATCCAGCATTGGTTAGTATGTCAATACCGCTTTTTGATATTCCGTCGTTTGCTAATATTTTCATGAGCCTCTTCTTTGTCCTCTCTATGAGGGAGAGGATTTAATAAAATTAATGTATTGTATTATTACTTAACAGTTTTCTCAAATTCTTGCATTGCATCTACCAGTGCTTGAACACTTTTTAAAGGTAAAGCATTGTACATGGAAGCTCTATATCCACCAACACTTCTGTGCCCGTTTAAACCACTAATACCGGCTTCACTCCAAATTTCATCAAAAGTGTTTTTATGAGATTCATCAATTAAAGAGAACGTAGCATTCATGATACTTCTGTCTTCTAGAGCTGTATTTCCTTTGAAAAAAGGGTTTCTGTCAATTTCGGTATATAGTAACTCCGCTTTAGTGTTGTTGATTTTTTCAATTGTTGAAATTCCTCCTTTATCTTTTAACCATTGTAAGGTAAGCATGGAAACGTATATAGGGAAGACTGCAGGTGTGTTAAACATACTGTCTTTAGAAATATGTACTTGGTAGTCTAACATAGAAGGAATGTTTCTTCCTGTTTTTCCAAGAATTTCATTTTTTACAACAACAAGTGTTGTACCTGCTGGTCCCATATTTTTTTGTGCTCCAGCATAAATGATATCAAATTTAGAGAAATCTAATTGGCGTGAAAAAATATCTGAACTCATATCACATACCATTGGACCATCAAATTCAGGGAATTCTTTCATTTGAGTACCAGAAATAGTATTGTTACTAGTGCAATGGAAATAATTAGAATCCTTAGGAATAGTGAATCCTTTGGGTATGTATGAAAAGTTTTTATCTTCTGCAGAAGCAACTATATCAACTTCACCAAAAAGTTTCGCTTCCTTAATCGCTTTAGTTGACCACGTACCGGTATTCATGTAAGCAGCTTTTCCATTTTCCTTCTTCATTAAGTTGTAAGGAGTTAGTAAAAACTCTGAACTTGCTCCTCCATGTAAGAATAAGGCTGTATATCCTTTGTTTTCTAATCCAAGTAATTCCAAAGCTAAGCTACGTGCCTTTTCAATAACACGTACAAAACTGTCACTTCTATGAGAAATTTCTAGTAAGGATAAATTTAACCCGTCAAAATTCAATACAGCATTAGATGCTTGTTGTAATACTTCTTTTGGAAGGATACATGGTCCGGCACTAAAATTATGTTTTTTCATAATTAATATAAATGGTAAGTTGTGTGTGTGTTTATAATGTCGCTAAAAATGCTAATGTGTTAACACCGTCAGCGTAATCAGTTAATTTTGGTTTTTGAGTTTCCCCAAAGCTAATTTCATTTTCCATAAAGCCATTTGCTACAATACATTGTATAGAGTCAGCATCAGCTACAAGTTGTGTTTTTAGTGATTCTAAATCATCATATTTTTCATAAAACAACGATGAAATAGGAGAGGAGTAACTACTATCCTCTTTTAACATTAAAAACCCATTCTCTAACAAGTCAAATAAACTCATTAAATATACAGCCTTATTATAATCGTAATTATTCGCGTATTTGGCATTGTTGATAATGTCCTTATGTTTGTAAACTGCATTAAATAACTTATCAAAGTTATAATCTTTTGGTATAAAGAGTTTAGATACACTTCTGCAGCCTAAACCGAAATAAGTAAAAATATCATCAGATAAGCTACTTAATTCCTCTTCAGTTTCATTTCCTGTCAATACAGCAACAGAATTCCTGTTTTTTCTAATAATAGAAGGGTATTTTCCAAAATAATGTTCAAAATAACGTGCGGTATTGTCACTCCCTGTAGCGATAACGGCATCAAAACCACTTAGTTTTTCTTCACTAAATTTAATTTCTTGTTTAAAATCTTCATTTACATATTGTAAGTACTTTGCTAAAATTGGTAATAAGTGCTTGTCATTTGACGATTGTTTTACTACAACGGAATGTCCAGAAATAAGCACAGCTAAAAAATCATGAAAGCCTACTAAAGGGATATTCCCTGCCATAATAATGGCCACTTTTTTAGGATTTACGTTATTTATGTCAACAGAAGAAATAAAGTCTTCTAAATTGTTTTTGGTTAGTGATTTACTCCAGCCTTCACAAGCGAACAGTACATTTTCTAGGGTAAACCATTGATTAAATTGATAGGCGCGTTCAACTTGCATTTTAAAAGCGTCGAAAAATAAATCGTTATGAGGGATTCCTTCTTTTTTTACAATGCCTTTAGTTGTAAATTGACTTAAAAAATCACTTAATTGTGAAAAAGCTATAATTCTACTATTTAATTGACTCATTTATTTGGTATCTACATATTTTTGGCGTTATTTTTGTACCAAGAATATCGGTTTGTTTTTGTTTTTTTACAAAGATACTCATTGTACTAAAATGGAAACAAGTTATTTTAATTAAAAGAGAATATAAGTTATGGCAATTATAATTACAGACGAATGTATTAACTGTGGAGCATGTGAGCCAGAATGCCCAAATACGGCAATTTATGAAGCTTCAGATGATTGGAGATATGCTGATGGAACAGCACTAAAAGGTGATTTAGTCCTTACCAACGGAAAAACAGTAAATGCTGATGATGCTCAAGAACCAATAAGTGATGAAGTATATTACATTTCACCTGACAAGTGTACAGAATGTAAAGGTTTTCATGAAGAGCCTCAATGTGCTGCTGTTTGTCCTGTTGACTGTTGTGTTCCAGATGATGATGTTGTAGAAACAGAAGAGGAATTACTAGCAAAACAGGTATTCATGCATCCAGAAGGATAATATTGAGTTTAAAAACGAATCCAAAAGCCAGCTTTCTTAAGAAAGCTGGCTTTTTTGTTAAAAGTATATTAAAACGGATGCTAAACAAATTAAAATCAATAAATTTACATTTCTTAAACAACCAATTATGAGCGCTTTAGTAAAATATTGTATTACTTTTTTAATCTCAATGTGTGTTTTTATTATAGCACTTTTCTAGATAAAGGAAGCTTTTTTTTAATTGTTAAAATTTCATAAAGCCTTTATGAGGTTTAATCACTTATTTATTATTTTTTCAATATTTTCATAAGACAAATTATTTCCTTTTATTACTGCTGTGTAGAAACCAATAAAAATATGTAGTTTTGCAAACTGATTTTCGTAACTATTTTACGAGTTTAATTGTAATACCATCATAATAATGAAAGCAGGAATTGTAGGATTGCCAAATGTAGGTAAATCAACCTTATTTAATTGTTTGTCTAATGCAAAGGCACAAAGTGCTAATTTCCCTTTTTGTACAATTGAGCCAAATATTGGTGTTGTAAATGTGCCTGATTCAAGGATCTCTAAATTGGAGAGCATGGTGAATCCAGAGCGTGTTATACCAGCAACTGTTGAAATTGTTGATATTGCAGGATTAGTAAAAGGAGCAAGTAAAGGTGAAGGTCTAGGAAATAAATTTTTAGCAAATATTAGAGAAACTGATGCAATTATACATGTATTACGTTGTTTTGA
>Ga0209396_1004702_pt1 | contig 13179 bp, 8 predicted proteins | sample GOMGulsemesocosm_6_FD_184638 | JGI IMG/M metagenome (GOLD analysis project Ga0209396, IMG submission 184638) | Methane-oxidizing microbial communities from mesocosms in the Gulf of Mexico - GOM8C Gulf of Mexico (SPAdes) (version 2) | ecosystem: Environmental > Aquatic > Marine > Cold seeps...
ACCAAGGCGTCGATTTAGTTAATGTTGAAGGAACAACTTTTATTAAAATTGCAGTAATATTTGCTTGGCATCGCAAAGCGATATTTGCAGCACCGCGCTGAAATGTTATTTTTTCACCCGGTTTAGTCCGTGTACCTTCAGGAAATATAATTAAGTTATTACCTGCTTCAAGGCTATTTTTACAATCAGCTAATAAACCTTCAGGATCAGCATTACTGATATATCCCGTGTTTTTGACAACACCACGTATAAATGGATTTTTAAATAAATGAGCCTTAACAACACAATCAGCATTAGGGATAATTGAAATAAGAACAACTACATCTATTAACGATGGATGGTTTGCTAATATTAATTGACCTTGAATATCTTTAGTTTCAATTATCTTCTTGGTGTTAAAATCAAAAACGCCAAAAAATTGCATCATAGATACAAAAAATTTAAAACTGTAATGAACCGTTTTTCTGGCTGTTACTTTTCGCTTATCTAAATTTGGAATAAAAAGGCATTGAAGCGGAAAAACTAAAACAGATAAAAATAAACCGCCAAAACCAAAACATAAAAAGCAAAAGCCAGTCGCTATAATACGCCAAATATAATTTATTTTATTAAACATTTTTACTGCAATGCCAGAGGTTTCGATTTGAAGACAGCGTTAAGTTTTTATCATTTGAATTCAGCCAAGCATAAAAAAGTAAAGCAAAAGGCATTTGACCAGAAGTATTTATGCGTTCTTCATGCGCATCAAATTCAAGTTTTAATTTTGTTTTTATATTTTCATCTAAACTTAAAACAAAAGCGACAGCATGATCTATTTGTTTTTCATCTTTAAATTCATCATAAGCTTCAGGTAATGCTTGATCTACATGTATTAATAATACTTTATTGCAAATACTCGATTTTAACCGTGCGTAAGCATCAACTAATGCCATAAACAAACTATCTTGTCCTGCAGCCATCGCATTTATAGCCGATTTATTATTTGTTAAAATGCTATATAAACCTGCAACGGCATTATGAACCGATAAGCTAAATGCGGTTGGTGACAGTTCATTATCTAAAGCTAACTCACCTAATAAGTCAGATGTTTTATGTAAATCACCATGGCGACTTGAAAAAATCATAGGCAATTCTTCATCAACAGTTTCACTCGCATGCTGTGCAGCATAAAGCGCTATTTTAGCAAAAGGGCTTAAACGGCGTCTTTGCATTGGAGGAACAAAAGCTAACTTAGGCCAAGTCGGATCAGGTAGTGCTTCATTAGATAAAATTGCATTTAATGGTGTGCCAATTTCACAATCAGGAAACCAAACAGCAGAACTTTCAATATGCAATTCCATAAACGCAACAAGCCTAAATAAATCAAAAAACAAGGCTACGCAGACTAATGAAAAACCAAGTTAAAATCAACTTACTATTGATTAAATCAGTATAATTAAGCATGACTTTGCTATACTGCTAAACAGTGATTTTTTTTACGTCTAAATAATAAATTAATAACTTATGATTAAGCTCAGCATTAAAACTCGAATTTTAGTTTTTGTCATTTTTTTTGAAATATTTGCATACAGTGGTATTCAATTATTTAATAAATATATATATAAAAAAGAGCTTATAGAATTAAAACATAAAGAAATTAAACAAACTTTTATTGCTAGCACTGAAAAAATTAATAACTTAAGCCAAGTAATGGAACGCAACGTAGTCGATTTAGCCATTACGGGTGAGCATTTATACTCTTTAAAAAAAGACGATTTATTAAATATCAAAGCGCTTGAGTCTAAAGTAAAACACTTATTAATTGCTAACTTCACGAGTTTCCCTCAAGCCATTGGCGGTGGTATTTGGTTTGAACCCTACATTTTAGATAAAACGCTTCAATACTTTGGCCCTTATGTATTTCAAACTGAAGGAGAAACCAAATTTAGTTGGGATTTAAATACTCCTGAATATGACTATCATAATCAAGACTGGTATCGCATTGCCTCTGAAAATAACTGGGGCTTAAATCAAGGGTTAGCTAAACCCATTTATTGGACTGCGCCTTATAGAGATGATGCAGGCTCTTTTTCTTTAATGATGACAGTTGATGCTGTTATGTTTGATAAAAACAAAAAGCCTATTGGAATCACGACTGTTGACTGGGAACTAACAACATTAACTACATTTCTCGAGTCAGTTAAAATTACTGACAACTCCTCTCCTTTCCTTATACACCAAGCAACAGGAAAAATTTTAAGCTACCCTAAAGATCCACAATTAATAATGCAACATATAAGTAAAATCCCATGGGGTAAAACTTTATTAGAAACGTCACAAGTGATTACATTCAATAGCCTAAAAAACATAAAAATTAACGATAACAAATACAATGTTTATTTCTATAAAACGCAAAGTGGATTTATTTTTGGCTCAATTAGTCCATTAACTGACTTAGAAAAAGAAGCGACTCTTATCACTAATCTCACTTTCTTTATAGGCAGTGTAATAGGCATTATATTTATAATTCTTGTATATATATTAATGCAAATACTCTTTAGACCATTTGATAATGTTTTAAATTTAATTAAAAACTCCATCACACATAAAGAAAATAATAGCGGTTTGATTGAAGTCGAACAAATAAATTATTTAAAGAAAAACGAATTCACCCCCATCATTAAAGAACTAAATAAAGTATATGAACAAGTCTCTAGTTATATGCAGGAAATATCACAAAATAATGATAATTTAATAAAATCAAAAACGGTGATAGATAAACTAAATGAAGATTTAGAAGATAAAGTGGAATTAAGAACAAAGCAGCTAGCAGATAAAACACAAGAAGTTTTAGCATCGCTAGAGCAACTTAAAAATACGCAAAAACAGCTTGTAGAACAAGAAAAAAACGCATCCCTTGGCAGACTGGTTGCAGGAGTTGCTCATGAAATAAATACACCTTTAGGCGTATGTATTATGTCAGCCTCTTTTATGGTCTCTAAATTAAATAACTTAAACGAGAAATTTGAGTCGGGTAAATTAAGTAAAAGCTATTTCAAAACCTGTTACCTTGAACTTAGTGAAAGTGCAGATCTTTTAAGTAATAATTTAAAACGCGCTTCAAATTTAGTCACCAGTTTTAAAGAAGTCGCAGTTGAACAATCTACAAATGAATTTAGAACATTCAAATTATGTGATTATTTATCTAAAATAATGCGCTCTTTACAACCTAAACTTACACAAAAAAATATAGATTTAAAATTAACCTTTGATGCCGATGATTTTGAAATATATTCAAACCCAGGAGCAATATCACAAGTTATAACTAACATTATAGAAAACGCATTAAACCATGGTTTTGAAGATTTAGATTCAGGTAAAATAACGGTAACAGCCATTAAAGAACCTCACTATATCAGATTAAAAATTTCAGATAATGGCAAAGGTATGGAAGGTGACACACTTAAATGTATTTTCGACCCCTTTTTCACAACCACCCGACACTCAGGTGCAACAGGGCTAGGCATGCATATAGTTTATAATTTAGTATCACAACAACTTAATGGAGAAATTGAGTGTGATAGTAAATTAGGTGATGGCACCACTATTATTATAAAAATTCCTCTAACGCTAAAATTTTAACTTTGATTTCTAAAAAGTTACACTCGAATATCAGATGGGAACTTGATAATAAACTCGGTTCCTTTATTTATTTCACTAAAACATTCAATCGACCCTTTTAAAGATTGAGTTACTAAATTATAAACAATATGCATACCTAACCCGCTATTGCCACCACCTCTTTTAGTAGTAAAAAATGGTTCATATAATTTATCTAAATGTTCAGAGCTGATCCCATGACCTGAGTCCTTATAGTTTAATAAAATCCCATTAGCATCATAAATTACCGCTATATTTATTGTGCCTTGATCAGTATGTTCAAAACCATGTTTAAGAGAGTTCATTATAAAATTTGTAATAATTTGAGCTAAATCACTAGGATCACCCCACACTTCAATGTCATCATCACACTTCAAATTAATTTCATAACGTGTTTTTTTAATAATGGGATTAATATTCATTAAAATTTCATCAATATAATTTTTTACATTATAAGAACGTAAATGTTTATCTGATTGATCAACTGCAACCCTTTTAAAACTATTAACAAGCTCGGCTGAGCGATTTAAATTATTACAAATAAGTTCTGTTGAATTATCAATATCCTCTATAAATTTAGTTAGATGTGTTTTTGTTAAGTTTCCTTTTGAAATATCACTTTTTAACTTTTCTGTTGAATCAAATAAATGGGATGCAGCGGTAATTGATACACCTATTGGTGTATTTATTTCATGAGCGACACCCGCAACTAAATTGCCTAAAGATGCCATTTTTTTGGTTTCGACCAAATGATTTTGAGCCAAATTTAACTGTTTTAATGAGTCATTGAGTGCAATATTTTTTTTCTCTAACATTGAGGGACTTGGTAAAGATAAAAAAATAGGTAAAACAAACCAAATTACAATGCCCGTTGCCAATGATGTAACAGCCGTTATTGCTTTAATGATGGCAGAAACACCATAAATAGGTTCCCAAATTACAATTGCATTAACCAAATGTGAAAAACCACATGCAAGGAAAATAACTGAACCTGCCAAAACAAAAAACCATGGGTAGGGTAAATCTTGACGTTTTTTAACAAACATAATGACAGCTAAGGTAATAGAGAAATATGCTAAAGCTGTAACCACATCTGAAATAACTGAAGTCCACAAAATATCAGGCCTCCATAAATAGCACATGCCATGAGGCATAAAGTTACTACTGTCAAAATATGAGAGTGAATTCATTAATTGCAGCCTTAAAAATCACGAGCTTATTATTGCTTTAATTTTAGTACAAAAAGTTAAACATATAACTCTCATTTAATGGGAGAACTTAACTCTAAATTGAGTACTATACATATATTTAAATCTATACTGTTGCCTATAAATAATGTAAAAATTAATTTATTCAGGCCAAGTTTTATTTTTCACTATCAGCAATATAAATATAATAAGAGATCGGTCTTAATTTTTTAACTTAGAGAATCCTTGGGTAAATTTATTTTAAAATATGCAGAGTTTGGATGTTCTTTAGAAAATAATAAATAATTTAACTGTTTTTTAACGGTTTATGATTTGTGGTAACCAGTTCAACAGCTTCTTTATTGTTGATTTTTCTTAATTGATACCATGATGGTGTTACATTAGAGAAAAGAGCAATTCGACCAGCCATTAACATTTGCCAATTTTGTTTGTCTCGAGCAACCCAGTTTACATTTAGCACTTTTTGATCTGCCAAATAATGAAACTTTTCGCTATAAGAATAGCTCAATGTTGCACCAATATTAAAGCGAGATAAATAGGCTAATTTACGCCATTCAACTTTAGTTTTTTTAAGATGAAAAAATAGCTATTCCTCCTCAAAAATAGGGTCACTGAATATAAAGTCCTTCATACGATTCTGCGTTTTTGCATAGTACATAATACTGGCTTCTTTTCCCATTCTAACCATGCGTGAACCTCTTGCCCAAGGTAAAAATAAAAACGTGACCTTTATCCCCTCCAATGCAAATGCATCAGACACGATACGTGAAACATAACCTTTATCACTTTTAGCACCATCAATCGCAGGAGGATAATTACCCGTAACAATAACAAGAGAATTTAAATCATCTTCAAGAGCATGAATACTCGATGAAAACATTAAGTATAAAATACAAAAAAATGCATTGTTAGGTGATTTAAAGTGCTATTTTTGATTATCAGCAGACTTCATTTAAAATAAATGAATATATGGGAACAACTATATAGAAAAATATAGTCACTTTTTGTAGGTATTAAAAAGAATCTCATATCTTTATTTATAGGATAAAAACAATGATATGCAAAAGGAAACCCACTTTAAGACATCGAGTTGAGAAGCAAAACTAAGCTTTATAATCTAAGTTTAAAAATCCAGAAAATAAATCAAATACTGAAAATAAGCTGCTATTGCTGTATTATTACACTTAGACTATTCAAGATATTTAAGAACCACAATGGCAACCCAACAATTCAATCCTGAACTAATAATTAAGCAAGTAGATGCGACTGAGGAGAACTCTCCAGGCTCATTAAAGCACAGTGCACCTATTAATTTAGAAACAGATGAAAAATCATCTAAAATAGTACTTGCTACAATTAACGCCAAGTATATTCATGCGAGTTTAGGTTTGCGTTACCTTTACGCTAATTTAAAAGATTTACAAAGTAGCTGTGAAGTCAAAGAGTTTGTAATTCAAACTCGTCCTCTTGATATTGTTGAAAAAATATTAGAATCAAAACCGACAATTGTTGGTTTTGGCGTATATATCTGGAACATAATTGAAACGACAAATGTTGTAAGCCTGTTAAAAGTAATCGCGCCTGAAATTAAGATTGTATTAGGTGGGCCAGAAGTAAGTTATGAATCCGAAGGACAAGCCATTGTTGATTCAGCTGATTATGTATTAACGGGTGCAGCCGAAGTGAGTTTTTACAATTTATGTAAAGACATTTTAAATCAACAAGCTCCTGAGCAAAAAGTACTGACTTCTAAGCCTGTTGCGTTAACAGATATAGAATTACCTTATCAATATTATAGCGATGAAGATTTAAAGAATCGCTTACTCTATGTTGAAGCATCTCGTGGTTGTCCGTTTAAATGTGAGTTTTGTTTATCATCATTAGACACAGCATCAAATCCATTTGAATTAGATTTATTCCTTGAACAAATGGAAATTCTGTACCAACGTGGCGCCAGAAACTTTAAATTTATAGATCGCACTTTTAATTTAAACATTAAAACGACGATGCAAATTATGCAGTTTTTCTTAGATAAGAAAAATGATGAACTATATCTGCATTTTGAAGTAGTGCCGGATCATTTACCTCGAAAATTAAAAGAAGTATTAACGCAATTTCCTGAAGGCAGTTTGCAGTTTGAAATAGGGATCCAAACCTTTGATCAACAAGTACAAACTAATATAAGCCGAAAGCAAAATAACGCTAAATCAAAAGAAAATTTAATTTGGTTAAAAGAAAATACCCACGCTCATATTCATGCGGATCTTATTTTTGGTTTACCAGGTGAGACATTTGAAACATTTGGTGATAGCTTCAACCAACTTTATGAATGTAATCCACATGAAATTCAATTAGGCATTTTAAAGCGCCTTAAAGGTAGCCCTATCATCAGGCATACAGAAGCGTTTGATTTACGCTTTAATCCTTTACCACCATTTAATATTTTAAGTACTGACCGAGTTGATTTTGCGACGATGCAACTAATTAACCGCTTTGCAAGATACTGGGACATGATAGGGAATTCTGGTCGCTTTAAATATGTGCTGCCTGAAATATTAGAAAGCAACCCATTCGAAAACTTTATGGCTCTAACCAATTGGTTGTTTGAGGCAACAGGACAAACACACCAAATTAATCTAAAAAGACTCTATGAGCTATTATCACAAGCAGTCGAAGCGTTATTTCCAGACAAGCATCAAGTTGTAATTTCAAAAATTGAATTAGATTACATAGCGTCTAAATTAAAAAGCCGTTTTGATACATTAAACCTTTACGCTGGTCAAAAGAAAGAATCAAAGAGTCAAATTAATTTCGTGCAACGACAAACTCGACATATGAGTTAAATAATACTTAAAATATAAAGCTTCTATGCTGTTTACTGAAACATAGAAGCTTTATCTTCATTAATGCTTTGCTACTTGTATTAATTGTAGCAAGTGCTTACTTGGAGCTAATTCTGGCTCATTAAAATCATGTGTTCTATTTGTTTTTTCGGCTTTAAATGGCCAAGGTGGAGAGGTCATTTGTAGATAGTCAAATTTAAGCAATTCCCACTCATTATAGTCATAAAGAATATCATCAAACCATTCGTTTTGATCTAAGTCTAATGAAATTGCGGTATTATCAATCTGGCCATTACAATTAAAATCAATTGCACTTGAACCAAGTTGTCCAAAACCAACATACTCTTCTATTGCGGCCTCAAACATTGGTAGACTTAATCCATGAGAGTAATCAATTTTAAATAATAAATAATCTTGCCAAGGACCATTTGTTAAAGATACAAATTCATTACATTGTGCATCTGGCATATATGCCGAAGATAAAAAACGATCGCCTTCATTGTTTCCTATGTCTGGTAGCCCAGATAATTGATAGAGATAATTCATCACGCTTAAATGGTTAGGTTTATTATTTGTGTAATCAGCACCGCCATGGTTAAGACCGAAATTATGACCTAACTCATGCATAATCGTACTGGCTTGAATATTCACTAAATAATTCAAACTTTCTGGGTTAGTTGAATTTAGCCCCCAACTCCCAAGGGTTATTATCACATCATCACCATTTATTTCAGCATAGCCAGATGAGCCCGCGGTACCATCATCTAACTGTGAGTTTGCAAATAATAAATAATGAAAAATATTATTCCTAGCTAGATCAAAATAACGACTTTTATAAGTTAATACGCTCGGAGAGCCATTTATTTTATTAAAATGTGTTGTTTTATTAAAAGGAACTTCAGTTCCTCCATTTAAGTTATATTCATTACCATGCAACAAACCGCTATCAAAATGGATTTTTACATCATTATTAGCAAAAGCATTTTCAACCATAAATAAAGCCGCTAAATGAGGTTGTAACGCTTCATCGTCACTTGCCATATAATCTACTTCAACAAAAACATCTGTTTGCTCTGGCCTTGCTCCCCATTGATAAAGCGGCAAACCGGCAAAAGTTGTGCCTACAGCCTCATTACAATCTGGGATACCATCTTTATCATTATCAATTTCACAAAGCACATCATTTTTAGCGGCCTGAGTTGGAAACGCACTTTGCTGCCAAACGAATTGATTATCCCATTTATTTTTTGCTACAAGATAACTCCCTCCTTGTGCTGATACTTTAAAGTTTTCTGTATTGTTAGGGCCTATTGAAGCATTTTGGCTAAACTCAGCAGTATCAATAACCAATTGCCTTTTATCATCAAACAACTTAATCACACCAGTATTAGCCCAATGCATTCGGTGCTCGCCAGTTATTAAAATTCTTTGATCATTATCTTCTTTACCGTTTTGCCAATCGCCTTCAAAGTGGTCATTTTCTATAACAATTATCTCGTTTGGTTTAAGCATGCGATCAGGTAGTGGAAAACTGAAATCTACAAGTTCATAATCTAATAACGATATAGCTTTTGTTTGTATTTTAATATCCTGTAAATTAACGGGTTCACTTGTATTATTGATTAATTCAATCCATCTAAGATCAGAATCAAATTCACTTAGTTTCACCTCATTTAAAGAGATATTTTCATACTCAGTTATCAAATCAATCTCTAAATCATTAACTAAAGCGTTGCCAAATTGTGATTTGAAATTTTGAGAAAACTTCACTTTATAACGCGTACTATAATTCAAAGGAACTAGCGGCTTTATCAATATTTGATGTCTATTTTGAGAAAAGTCAGTATCAAAACCTATGCATGTTTTGAAATTATCAATAGATAAACTGACATCTGACTCACATTGTGAATTTAGACTCAGGTTAATTGTGTTTGAAATCACACTATTGAATTCAAAAGTTAAGGCTTGGTTTATTGCTAAAGGTTTATCTATCAATGAATGGATAGAGTCTAAGACCTTAAACGGCCTATTATCTTCTATCATGAGTTCAATTTTAGCAGTAGTAGATAACACACCATCTGAAACGGTCACTTCAAAAGAAACATTATCAAACTGCCCTAAACTTGGTTTAAAACTAAACTTGTTATCACCTAAATGAAGTAAACTACCTTCTTGATTAATCGGCTTAAAATTAAATAATACACTTTCATTTTCAGGGTCTTTTGCTTGAATTGAAAACTCTGTACTTTGATCATAAGACACATTGAAGGCTTGATTTTCTATGAGTGGAGGTAAGTTTTTTTCGTTTTCTTTTTTACAACCTAAAAGTATCAAGCCAAAAAACAGACAAGTAATAACATTTAATTTCACAATAAGACCCTTTAGTTACAAGTGGGAATATTATGACTTTATAGGAACATGAAAGAGTTACCTTTTGTAACCCAACAGATCTTAACTGTACAGAAATGAGAACATTTAATTACAGGGAGGGATTGAAGTTTAATAATTAAAATAGCTGTTTGTCATAATAAGTGCCTCATTTATTGAATAAACTTTACATAATGATAAAGAAGTTAGCTAAATATCAATGAATTCAGTAAAATTGTAGCGCTAAATAAAGTCACTTTTAGAAAATAAGTGCGATATATTTTTGAATAAATTGTGGGTTATGTTAATTGAAGTAAACCACTAAGGAAGTTCTTGAAGTTTACTAGCTTTAAATATAAAACCCGCAAAGGTCCTGACTATCGTCACGGTGATCAAGTGACATTTATAGATCTTAAAAAGACTTTTAATCTTGGTAATATCCGCATTGGTAAGTGGGTCACCCGAGATGAAAAAGAACTTGCTGCCAATGTGATCTACGATTCTTTAGCTGACTTAGCATTTATACTTGCACTTCCACCAGAAGCAATTGGCCTTCGTGGTACTTTAAATTTAGCTTTTGGTACAGGAGGTCGCATGGGCGTGCAAGCACATTATGCACCTTACCGACGCGAGTTAGCGCTTGCCAAAAATGCGGGTGCTGGTGCATTAGCCCATGAGTTTTGGCATGCTTTTGATCACTATATCTCTGATAAAGCTTTTGAAATTGACACCCAATTCAATTCATCAAGGCTTCCTTTATTTGCCAGCGATTGTTGGCTAAAAAATAAAACCATAAAACCTCACCCACTAAATGAACGGTTAATGGCTATATTTGATAGCGCATTACTCAGTGAAGATGGGCTTGATAAAAGCGATTACCTTATTCGAAGTGTTCAGGCTGATCTCACCTTATCAAAAAGCTATTTTTCTCAACCAACAGAAATGATGGCACGGGCTTTTGAGTCAGTCATTGAGTTTTGTGCTGAGATCAACAACCCCTATTTGGTATATGACACACTTAGAAATGATACTTTGCATTTATATCCGGATTTAGATCATAGGTATAGAATTTATAATGCATTATTAGCATACTTTAAACCACTAGGAATGGCGTTAACCAAACTTTAGACACCCAAATTTATTTGATTGATTTTTCTTGACCACACTCAAAACAGAAGTGCCTCATTTATGAGAAAACGGATCATTAAATATAAAGTAGTTTGTTTTTCATTCAGGTATTGAGGTACTTAGTTCGATTGACAGGGTTTATGAGAGTTTAAGCAATGCAAGGCATAGGTAAATCACCTACTTTTAGAAGCCTACAGTAATAAAAAAACGAAAATTGAATAGCTTAGCCACAACCTTTATACCAGCTATGATGATGATCGTGAGCACATTTCATTAATGATGGTTTTGTGCCTGCAAAATTAGCGTATTGCCGCCTGAAATTTTTAACTGAATTAATCCAAGTATTAGTTTCAATATTAAGTATTTTTAAAACATTAGGTGCACTCGTTAGTATACGTCTTTTATTTGGTAATATTAAATTTCTACTAAACTCTGCAAGTTCTAAGTAATCTATTAAAGTGAAAGGAATTGTGTTTTTATCTTGACTATTACCAAAGGGCAACAATAAATTAGGTTGCTGCAATACATGAATATCTGATTGTATTTTTATTTTATTTTGTTGTTTTTTAAATGATAAATATTGATTGATACGCTCCTTTCTAGAAGTAAAATCACTACAGTTCAATGAGTCAGTTATTCCTGAACGAATTGGATTTAAATCAACGTACATCATGCAGCTCAATAGCGCAGTTTCATCAAGTAGAGCTTGTGATTTAAATCTACCTTCCCAAAAGCGACCCGTACATTTATCTTCTGCATTTGCTTTTCTTGCAATAAACTCATTCAAGTTTCGCATAAACCAGCTAATGTCAAATAAACGATATCTCCATTCATTAACAATATCAGTCACTTTCAATAAATATGCTTTGCTTAGTTTTTCACCCGCTAAATATCTATCAATGAGTACGCAGCCATTATATAGTTTGTACCAACGAGAAATTACCTCTTCATCACTCCAATTTAAAGCATCATCTCTACTGACTTTTAAAACAAGGTGATAATGGTTTGACATAATTGCATATGCTGCAATATCAATTGAAAATATAGAAGCTAATAGTTTTATTCTATCAACTAACCAAGTACGGCGATGATCAAAGTTGTTACCTGAAAATTTATCATCACCACATAAATAGCTTCTGCGAATACAACGATTTATACAGTGATAATATGGGGTAGCATTTAAATCAATTAAAGACTCTCGCGCTCTAGCCATAACAAATACCAAAAGGTAAGTCAGTGATTAAAGTTTAGTTTATATCATGGGAAATTCAAATATCAAGAGGATAGATATGGGTGTCTAAAAATAATTTGGGGAATTGGGTGGCAGTCTTACCAGCCACATCCCGGCACACAAATCATCCGCTGTGGCTGCTCCCTTCCGGGCCTGACCAAGTTCACGAACTATTGTTGCGAGAGGACCAATAAGACTACCATAGAGGGTCTTGTTAGACGCGGGGTGATTATCACTATTTATAGCCGGTATATCAAGTTAAAACTTAAAAAAATTGTTTGTTTGCATGGTAAACATACAAAAACAAGCAGCTGAGTACAAAACTCAGCTGTATCTTTGATATTTAGAACTTATGACTCAGATGCTTCTAAGAAAGTTTTGATACCTTTTAAAGCACTTTTTACTTTTCTAACATTTTTAGCACCCATTCGTAATAACTGCTTTTGCGCTTCTGGAAGTTGCTCCCATTCAGAATAAGCATATTTATATACAACACTTTCACTTAATAAAGGCACATTACCGGTTACAATTGGCGTTGTTAATACCATATCAATGGCATCAAAAACCGCTTCATCAAAGTCACGCTCCTGATAGCCTATTTCTTCATACGCTTCATCAAATAATGGTTTATATTCCTTATAAAAGTTAACAGCTTGCTGTGGCGTCATACTCGTAAATAACTCAACAAAAGGCGTGTATCGCTCATAACTTTGTGGCGCGATAGTTAATATATCTCCTTCGACAACAGTAAAGCTGTTTTGCG
>Ga0209396_1004707_pt1 | contig 13170 bp, 9 predicted proteins | sample GOMGulsemesocosm_6_FD_184638 | JGI IMG/M metagenome (GOLD analysis project Ga0209396, IMG submission 184638) | Methane-oxidizing microbial communities from mesocosms in the Gulf of Mexico - GOM8C Gulf of Mexico (SPAdes) (version 2) | ecosystem: Environmental > Aquatic > Marine > Cold seeps...
TCTTCATCAACACGTAGACCACCAGTCATTAAACCAACTAGCTTAAGGATGATATAAGTCACCACTGCTGTATAAATCAGTGTCGAAAATATACCGACAAGCTGAACACCAACTTGCTCTGCCATAGTAACAATGCCTTCAGCAAAACCAAAACCACTGAATACACCTAGACTAGTTGCGGAAAAAACACCAACTAGTAGCGTACCTAAAATTCCGCCAACGCCATGAACAGGAAATACATCTAACGAATCATCAATTTTTAATTTTTGCTTAATATAAACCGTAGCATAAAAACAAACAAAACCAGCGCTAATACCGATAACTAATGCGCCACCAGGACCGACAAAACCAGAGGCTGGTGTAATAGTACCTAAACCAGCAACCATACCTGTAACAGCACCTAATACACTAGCTTTACCAAATTTTTTCCACTCAATTGCTGCCCACGTTAATGTACCTGCCGCCGCTGAAATATGGGTAACCAACATAGCCATAGAAGCATCACCATTAGCAGCTAAAGCACTACCACCATTAAAGCCAAACCAACCAACCCAGAGCATACCTGCACCAGTAACTGTCATAGTTAAGTTATGTGGCAACATAGGTGTTTTAGGAAAGCCTCGACGTGGACCAATAACTATTGCCGCAACTAAAGCAGCTGTACCTGCGGTAATATGTACAACAATACCGCCGGCAAAATCATAAATACCCATTTTAGCTAACCAACCACCGCCCCATACCCAATGAGTAATAGGGGCGTAAACGGCTAATAACCAAATACCACTAAACAACAACACTGATGAAAACTTCATACGTTCGGCAAAACCACCAATAATGAGCGCAGGGGTAATAATGGCAAACGTCATTTGAAAAAGCATAAATAGGCTTTCAGGAATATCTCCTGATAAAGCATCTTTAGGGATACCATGCATCATCACTTTACTGAAATCACCAATAAAGGCATTACCTTCAGAAAACGCTAAGCTGTAACCAACCAACAACCATAAAATTGAGGAGATTGCAGCTATAGCAAAACATTGCATTAAAATTGAAAGCACATTCTTTTTACGGACCAAACCACCGTAAAAAAGTGCTAAACCCGGTAAGGTCATTAATAACACTAATGCTGTGGATGTTAATATCCAACTGGTATTTGCACCATTAAGTTGCGTATCTTCTGCCCACGCTATCGTAGGTAAAAATAGGCTAAGTAAGGTTAAACAGACAATAAACGCTTTGCTCATAATAACTTCCATGATGAAAAATTCTATAACTGCATTCTACAAAGCACAAAATGAGCCACAATATAATCATATTATTTTTCAATCAATTAAGTATAAAAAACTGGTAAGCGCACCTAAGACTGCACCAATTTGAAACGCAGAAAACCAACGTTCGCACTAAACAAGTGCACAAAGCATCAATAGAGTGCAATAATAAGACAATTTACTTTTAAACATTTGACTAGCCTGAGTTTTATTTAGGAGATAGTTAATGTATTGAAATATATATTAAGCAGAGCTCAGTCTAACTCTAATGAAAATAGATATTTTTCACTTAATAAATAGATAAATGATTGAAAAATATTATGAGATAATATATTTGTGAACTATACATAAGACTTAGCTGGTGAGATTTTGGTGAACTATTTATACGGACTTAGATTCTATGTTAAAAAAACTTGTAACTTGGAAAATTAACATAGGTGAATTCTTTATTCGATTCCCCCTTCAGATAGCTGTGCTCCTGATGGTCTCCGGCATTGTTATCGCCTATTTTTTTCTGGCGAGCACTACGCAAACATTAACCAATCAAACCTCAAGAATAAATGCTCAACGCTACTTAGAAGCCTTATCTGCATTTCGTACTCTTTATACCGAAGAAGTAGTTAATACCGCAAAAAAACAAAACATCACCATTAGTCACGATTACAAAAACATTAAAAACGCCATCCCTTTACCTGCGACATTAAGCATGGCTTTAGGTAAAGAGATTGGTAAATTCCAATCTGGTGCACAAACATTTTTATACAGCCGATACCCATTCCCATGGCGAGTTCAAGAAAATAAAGCAATATTTAATCAAGAGTTCTCTCAACAAGCTTGGCAAAGCTTAACTAAAAATCCGGAGCAAGCTTTCTTTCGTTTTGAAGAAGTTAATGGTCAGATGTCCATTCGTTATGCGATTGCAGATGTAATGCGTTCAGGGTGTGTCGATTGCCATAACAATCATGAACAAACACCAAAGAATGATTGGAAAATGGGTGATGTACGGGGGGTAATGGAAGTTATTTTACCTATTAACAAAGCTCAATTTACTGCGCAATCATCTTTACAAGCCACCTTTATTGTTTTATTTGCCATGATAGCGCTCGTAACTTTAGTGTTATTCATATTTGTCAGTAGAATAAAAAAGGATGCAAAAAAACTTACCCATTCTAATACTGAAATGACATTAAAACAGCAGCAGGTAGAATTTGCCAATAATGAAATGGCTTTAGCTATTGAACAGTTAGAATACAAAGCTACCGAGTTAACTAGCAGTAACCAAGTTAAATCTGATTTTATGGCCACTATGAGCCATGAAATACGAACACCGCTTAATGGTGTCATTGGCATGCTTAATTTATTAAAGCAAAGTAGAATGACTCATGAGCAAAACAATTACACACATCTAGCAACCGTCAGTGCCTTATCCTTATTAAATATTATTAATGACATTCTCGATTTTTCAAAAATTGAAGCCGATAAGTTAACCATTGAATCAGTAGACGTTCATTTAGAAGATTTAATTGGCTGCCTTAGTTCAACGATGGCTCATCATGCCCATGAAAAAGGCTTAGAGCTGATAGTAGATGTATCTCAACTAAAAAATGTTGTCACCAAAGGAGATCCTCACAGGATCAAACAAATACTAACCAACCTGATAAGTAATGCCATTAAGTTTACCTCTCAGGGAGAAGTCGTTTTAAATACCAAGATCGAAGCCGTGGATGATAATAAGCTGCTATTTTCTTGTTCAGTAAGCGACACTGGAATAGGCATAGCTCAACACAAACTAGACTCTATGTTTGAACGTTTCACGCAAGAGGATAGTTCAACTACTCGTCAATATGGTGGTACAGGCTTAGGTTTGGCAATCGTAAAAAAATTGTGTTTACTAATGAATGGCGACATTTCTGTAACAAGTAAACAAGGGCAAGGCAGTAGCTTTAATTTCACGCTGTTATTAGAGCCTTGTGAGTCAATTAAAGCCGAGCTGCCACAATTAGACTTATCGGCATACAGAATATTAATCGTTGATGATAATAAAACCAACAGAGAAGTGCTATACAGTCAATTGACACTTTGGGGAGCGGATGTTAGCCAAGCAGACAGTGCAGCCTCAGCCTTATCTTTATTAACTAAAAGTATAGAAGAAAATGCAGATAACTGTTTCGATATTGCTATTTTAGATATGTTGATGCCTGAAATAAATGGCGCTGAGTTGTGCCAAAAAATCAGAGAGAATGAGCTATTAGATCACCTAAAACTTATTATGCTTACTTCTCTAGCAAGACCCGGAGATGCCCAATATTTTGCTGATTTAGGTTTTGATTTTAGCCTACCAAAACCAGTTATCACCTCTGATTTAGCAAGAGCACTTGTACTGGTATCTAATAAAGCTCCTACAAAAAGATCACAGAAATCACTACCAACTCAATCGAATAGCAAAAAAATAACGGTGAAACCCTTGCCTAAGTCTACCCGAATTTTATTAGTAGAAGATAACTCTATAAACCAAATTGTAGCTAAAAGCTTATTAACTAATTTAGGAGCTCAGGTAGAGATAGCAAATAACGGTCAAGAAGCATTGAACCTTCTAGAGCAAGGTTACTATGATGTAGTCTTAATGGACTGCCAAATGCCTATTATGGACGGCTATTCTGCGACTAAAGTTATCCGAGAGTCTCAGCAAGCTTATAAAGATATTCACATCATTGCGATGACAGCCAATGCAATGAGTGGCGATCGAGACAAATGTCTTGATGCTGGCATGAATGATTACTTAACTAAACCTATCGATGTAGACGCCTTAGAAAATAGCTTACTAAAAGCATTGAATACGCCTACAGCTACAGAACTAGTTAATGCGGCTAATGCACCAAAAGCAAAGCAAAACTCTCTCAATAGTGATAGTAATGATGCTGCATTAATAAAAACAGATAATGAAATTGATATCTCCTGGGGTAAAGACGCTTTTTATAAAAGAGTTGGGCAAAACCAGCTTTTAGCTGAGCGTATAGTTACCCTGTATTGCCAAGATATGCCCATTGAAATTGATAATCTAACTAAAGCAATAGAAGCTAAGGATTATAAATTAATAGGAGAAATAGCCCATAAAGTAAAGGGTTCGAGTGCTAATCTTGAAGCAAAAAAACTAGCCCAATGTGCTCTGGATATCGAGCTTGCCATTAACAATAAAAAAACCATTGACCTTGAGTCATTATCAATGACATTGCGTGAGGACTTTGCGAAGTTAATAAAGAGCCTTGAAGAGTTTCTAGCCATTGACATTCAAAATGAATAAGACTTAATTATTTATTAGTTCTCTAATTACAGCTGTAACCAACAAATTAAAAGCAATACTTAGTCTTTTGACACTTTGGCGGCCATTATCTACAATATCCAATATTATACCAATTTGATTAAACTTCTTCCCAACTCAGAGCTACATTGATGAGCTTAGAACAAATAAAATTTGTTAAACATAGTCATTCTATATTTAATTGATTTTGTGACGTTATCAGTTTAACAATGAGCTCCCAAGGGCGAGTACCTAATAAAAGGTAAAGGCCTCTATGCAGCGTTATTGATTTTGACAAGGACGCTATACGGATGTAGCTTATTAGAGAATGCAGGAGCTATTCTCCTGAATAACCATTCTCATCAATCAATGCCTTGCCTTTAAGCCTTTTAATTCTCGCTGAGTGGGAAAGAACTTAATCAACTTGGTATTACACATACAACATCTCCCTTGATAAAGAAGTAAACAATGCCGAATAAAACGATAACCACCAAAGAAATAAATATAACGCAAGTAATCACGTTTTTTAAAAGCCTACAAGATAGAATTTGTCAGACACTAGAAGAAGCTGACGGCACTGGAAAATTTATTGAAGACAACTGGAAGCGTAAAGAAGGTGGTGGCGGTAGAACTCGCGTCATGACCAACGGTAATGTTGTTGAACAAGGCGGAGTTAACTTCTCGGTAGTATCAGGGGATAAATTACCTCCATCAGCCACAGCTCATCGTCCCGAACTTGCTGGCAGAACTTGGCAAGCTTGTGGTGTTTCACTGGTTATTCATCCTAAAAACCCTCACATTCCTACATCACATGCTAATGTGCGCTTTTTTATTGCAGAAAAAGAAGGTGAAGAGCCGGTATGGTGGTTTGGCGGTGGTTTTGATTTAACGCCTTTTTATCCCAATGATGAAGATGTACAGCATTGGCATCAAACCGCATTCGACTTATGTCAGCCGTTTGGTGACAATGTTTATAACGATCACAAAAAGTGGTGTGATGAATATTTTTATTTAAAACATCGTGATGAAACCCGTGGCGTTGGCGGTTTATTTTTTGATGATTTAAATCAGTGGGATTTCGATACCTGTTTTGATTATGTAAAAGCTGTTGGCCAAGGTTTCACTGATGCTTATGTACCAATTATGCAGCGTGGTAAAGACATTGAATATACTGAGCAAGAACGTCAATTCCAACTCTATCGTCGTGGTCGCTACGTTGAGTTTAACTTAGTATTCGATAGAGGCACTTTATTTGGTTTACAGTCCGGTGGTAGAACTGAGTCTATTTTGATGTCTATGCCACCACTGGCACGTTGGGAATATAATTTCCAGGCTGAGGAAGGAAGTAGCGAGGCTAAGTTAGCTGATTACTTAAGTCCAAAGGATTGGCTCAAAGTATTGGCATAAAAAATTGTTAGGCGAGTAACAAATATAAGAACTGAGAAAGTCTTATTTAATAAGGGCTGACGATACCACTTGGATTAATTAAACTAGATAACTAATGCAATTGGTAAACTACTTAAGCCGCCATTAAATAAGACTCTCCTCGAGAGTTCTTAGCTTTACGCTGATATGAACCTTTACCCTTTTTAGCTTTTACTACCTGCATTTTATATACTTTTGACGTGACTAAAGCAGCTAAAAAGTTATCCTTAATTTGACCTCGGCCTAGCTCTGTTCCACTTCCCTTTATTCTAATGCTTACAGTTTTCGCTGCTGACCTTTTCTGTTTATTCATAATTATTCCTATATTTATACTTAAAAACTCTAGATGAAAATCATCACGTTCACGTAATGGTGCATTATTATACGCTCTAAATGTAAAGGGGTACTATTTTTTTTGTTAGTCTAGGCGTAAACTAAATTCCAATAATGAGGTAGCCTCCCCTTTCTCCCCCTATCAACTACAAGGACATTAAAATAATAATGATCATTCAACAAAACAGCCAAGATATTGAAACACCTACTGGCACAATGCGCACCTATGTTTATCGCCCACAGGCACAGGGTAAATTTCCCACTATTATTTTTTATTCTGAAATTTTCCAACAAACAGCGCCAATAGCAAGAACCGCCGCGTTAATGGCTGGCCATGGATTTGTAGTATTAGTACCTGAGGTATTTCATGAGCTAAATCCTATTGGCACAGTGTTAGGTTATGATGATGCAGGCAAAGATAAAGGTAATCAAGATAAGTGGGCTAAGCCCTTAGAACATCATGATAGTGACACTCAAACGTTGGTGGATTTTATCAAACAACAAGATTACTGCACTGGAAAAATAGGGTCTATGGGTGTTTGTATCGGTGGACATCTCGCTTATCGCGCGGCATTAAATGACAACATTTTGTCCGCTGCATGTTTGTATCCTACTGACATCCACTCGGGCGATTTACCGAGTAATGATAATAATGATTCCCTTACACGCACCAAAGATATCAAAGCAGAGCTGCTAATGATTTTTGGAAAGCAAGACCCTCATATTCCTGACGAAGGTCGCATGATTATTCATAAAAACTTATTAGCTTCAGGTAATGTTTTTTCATGGCATGAATTTAATGCATCACATGCATTTATGCGTGATGAAGGTGAGCGTTACGACCCTCAGCTTGCTTTAAGAGTTTATGGTATGTGCGTAGAGTTATTTAATCGAACATTAACTTAATCGATACAGCCAACCTCATCTTCTCTCGAGTAAGACTCACTAAAAATGAGATTGCTAAGTAATATAATAAAGCTTCTGTTTAAAGCTTTATTATATTACTCCATACGACTTAAATTGATGGCAATACCTTTAACGACTCGACTTGGATATCACCACCCTTTTCAACCAACAGCGTTATTAACTGTTCAGGTAATACCGGTTTACTAAACCAATAACCCTGAATTTCATCACAGCCAAATCCTCTCAAAAGCTCAACGTGACTTTCTTCTTCTACACCTTCAGCGATTAAAGATAAGTTGAGGCTTTTTCCTAAAGAAACAATAGTTTTAATGATAGCTTTATCTTCATCATTATTATGACAATCGCGGATAAAGGATTGATCAATTTTTAATTTATCAATAGGAAAGCGTTTTAAATAAGATAATGATGAGTAGCCGGTACCAAAATCATCAATAGATAAATGTAAACCTGTTGATTTAAGTTGCTGTAATACTGCTAAGGTATTTTCTTCATTGTGCATAAATACCCCTTCAGTAATTTCTAGTTCAAGGTTTTGTGGTGGTAACTTCACATCTTTGAGAACACTTTGTACCGTATGGCAAAACTGTGGGTGACTAAACTGACGGGGTGATACATTGACGGCAACAACTATGTCGATATAACCTAAATCAACTAACTGCTTCGCAAAGCGACAAGCTTGCTCTAATATCCATTGACCTATCGGAATAATCAACCCTGATTGCTCAGCTAGCGGGATAAAGTCTACGGGGGAAATAATATTATCCCCCTGTTGCCAGCGAACTAAGGTTTCAATTCCTGTAATGCGGTTACTCTGAATATCAAGTTGAGGTTGAAATACCAAAAATAATTCCTGCTTGGCAACTGCGTGACGAAGCTTGTTTAACAATTCGATGTTACGTTGTCTATTTTCTGAAAATATTGGTTCATACAAACAAAAATTATTATGTTCATCTTCACTGGCAACCGCCAAAGCACTATGAGCACTCTTAATTAGAAAATTACGATCTTTACCATGAATAGGGTAACAACCGTAACCAAAATCAAGTTCCACGAAAAACTCACCGTAATGGGTTATCAATGATTGGTCTGCAACATCACTGACTACTTTAGTTAGTTTTTGTAAAGCTAATGAGCTATTGCTTTGTGAGCATAACAAACCAAATTGATTATTATTGGTTTGGTAAAAGTAAACACCTGGTGGTAATGCTTGGGATATATTGTTAGCTAATGCTTTAACTAAGGCTTCAGTTACCTCTAAACCTAAGGTACTAACTTTTTCTTCAAAAGCACGAATAGCAAAGATACCAATCGAGAATTTTTCTCCGGCTGAAATAGCCTTATCAATATCTTTATTAAATTTATATTGATTAGGCAGGTTCGTCTCTTGATTATAAAACGCTAAGTGATTCACCTGCTCTTCCGCGAGTTTCCCCTCAGTAACATCTTTAATATGGACATCATAAGCATCTATTTCTTCATGCCAATATACACTCACCTGCAGAATATGGTCGTTAATCACTTGCTCAACAACAACACTATGCTCTCGTTCAGAGCTCAACTGTTGCCGTAAAGAAAGAAAGTTACTCGGTAGTAAATAATTGACGTCACTCGCTTTATATCCGACACATAGCAATAGTTTTTCACTCGCAGGATTTGCAAATACGACTTCACCCAAGTTATTAACACTCAAAATAGGGTTAGGATTGCGATGTGAGAATAATGCTAAACGGGTGTTTTTTGCTTGCGTCAGTATATATTGGCGTATATACCAAGAAATAACAGCAGCTATAAGTACAATGGCCACACCATAAATAATGACTAACCAATGTGATATAGCCATTTGTTCCAAGGTTGCTTTATGTCCTTCATCAACCGTTTTTTTGGTTTGTAGCTCAATAGATTTAAGTGTCGGTAGTAGATCCTGTCTCACTGTCGAGACTGTAGTTAACATATCGCGCAGTTCATCCCAGTTATCTTCATCTACCTCCATTGATTGATAGAACTTTTCGAACAAAATTGTAATCTCTTTTTGGCCTCTAACGATCAAATCTGCTTCTTGTTCAAAGCGAGCTTGCGACAAAATAACAGCTAAATGCATCTCAAAAGTATTCTTAATAGAAGAAGAGGATTTGAGAAAGGTTTTCCCGTCTTGTGAGCGGTAGTATTCATAGATAATTCGCTCTTGTTCACTCAAATCAGCGATTAATTCATTAATACTCGTCAAAATAGGAATGCGGTGACTCACTAAGTCTATGGCATTACGTTTTACATTCTCTGTTGATTGGTAAACCACGAATGATAATGCTAAACCCATAAAAATAGCAAAACTAGCTAACAGAGACGCCCGAATTAAATAAGGCTTGCTCATTGAGACCATAGTGAATCCTTGTTTCTTGCGAAATTTCTTTAGTTACTTTATATATACCAAGTCCATCAATAGGTATTATTAATAAGATGACATAGTTTTCAATGAAAAAATTACAATAATTATAAATTATTATAATTTATTTACTCGTTATTACTCTGTCAGTAAAGGTGTAACATTGTTCAAATGCAAATTTCCTTATACCTGTTCCATTCATTATGAGGGCAATTTTATAGGGAGAAAAATTGCAAAATACTAGAGATTTACTTTAATAACTATCTGCTCTAATTATTAAATAAATAACCAAGTAGTTGGTCATTTTAACAGGTATAAATGCTCACATAGATAGTAGGACTGGTAAAAAACTAAGCATCATATATTTGGCGATAGAAAACAATAGGTTTTTGATTTTTTGATATGAGGCTGTCTTCAAATAAGGTGTGGTACTGTGACAAATAGATCAAAAAAAACCTGAACAATAAATTGTTCAGGTTTTTATAAACGTCTTTACAGGAGTCTACAGAAATAAAGAGTCAATTATGAGCTTTTTGTAGTTTTAACAAATCGAGAAACAGATTTACCATTACAGCTTAGTTGCTGTGCAGCTTTCCCAATAGAACGAACGCCATTGCTGACAGCTTGTACACATAATTGCGTAGCTTCTGAGTTATTGCCAGGTACTAAAACAACTTGCTTAGCAGATGTTACTGGTGATATTTTAAATGATTTAGCAAAAGACTTTACACTTTCGCCATTACAAGTAAGTGTATTAAAATTGAGAGATTTAACACCTAATTTTTTAGCTTCAAGCTTAGCCGTTGCAAAACCATATTCAGCAGCAGTAATACATATGTTAGTTTCAATCGATGAATTCTGAGCAATAAAATTGATATTTGAAGTTGATGCTTGTGCAGAAGTAATAGTCGCTAAAAGTAAAGAAATAACGCTTAATAATTTAGTCATGTTTTAATTCCTAATAAATAATAAAATAAATTAAGAAACGGTTACAAACCACATATTAACTCAGACCTACTAACAGCCGTATATTGAGAATATATTAATGAGGTAACTCCGCCGCCATAGGTAAGAGTCCCTTAGACCGGTAGTTTTGCGTAGCACCCTTTAAAGTACCTTGCCGTTTCTATTTGCGGCGTATTATAGAGGGAAATATATTCTCGTCAAGACTTTTTGATTACTTTTTGAACTAAAAAAGTAAAAAATGAACTAATTACGAATATATTACAGAATTTTAACCATATATTGTTTTATATTTACAGTAGTAGCTAATTTCCCATTGTATTAACTAAATTATAATTTACTGTTCAGTAACATTTTATTATGAAATCGATTATTCATTAAGAAAAATATGGTAACAATCAAGGTTATACCATTTTCATTAACTTTGTGATTTTGTTGCGCTTAGGAAAAATAAATCATGGTAAGACACTCGATTGAGCAATAGCTGGCTATTGGGATTGAGAGCAACGCAGCCTTGGGTTATTTTAACCCGTACAAGTGGGCAGTAATTTAATCAAATTGGTATTAACTAGATAAGAAATGAGTAAAGACAAGTAAGCTCAGACGGTTTAAATACAAAAAAGCCTGAACAACGAATTGTTCAGGCTTTTTTATCAAACTTTCTTTACAGAAAATTGTACTAGAAATATTTCTATTTCTTAGCCAATTTTTCTTTAATACGTGCTTTACGGCCAGATAGCTCGCGCAAGTAGTAAAGTTTAGCTTGACGTACGTCACCACGACGTTTAACTTCAATTGAATCAACAATTGGGCTATGTGTCTGGAATACACGTTCTACACCAACGCCGTTCGAAATTTTACGAACAGTGAAAGCAGAATGTAAGCCGCGGTTTTTAACTGCAAGAACAACACCTTCAAATGCTTGAAGACGTGATTTGTCAGCTTCAGTAACTTTTACTTGAACTACAACAGTATCACCTGGGGCGAATGCTGGTAGGTCACTTTTTAATTGCTCTTGTTCGAGCATATCAATAATTTTACTCATAATACCTTCTTCCTAGTTTGCACAGTCTAAGTGGATTTTTTCGTTTGCTTTTTAATTAAAGCAAGCGCTTTTTCCTGCTCAGCTGTCAGAGCTAGGTTAGTTAATAATTCTGGTCTTCTAGTCCACGTTCTAAGCAAAGATTGCTCTTGTCGCCATAAGCGTATGTGTTCATGATTACCACTAAGCAATACTTTCGGTACTGACACTTCATCTCCGTTAGGAGTGGTCATTACTTCTGGCCGAGTGTAATGAGGACAGTCTAATAAACCGTTAGAGAAGGAGTCCTGCTCTGCTGATTCTTTATGTCCCAATACGCCTGGCACTAATCGTGCTATGGCATCAATAACATTCATTGCGGGGAGTTCTCCACCACTTAGAATGTAATCGCCAACCGACCATTCTTCGTCAATATCTGACGAGATTAATCGTTCGTCGATGCCTTCATATCGTCCAGCAATAAATACTAGTCGATCATGTTGTGCTAATTCACTTACGCCCTGTTGATCAAGCTTTCGTCCTTGCGGAGACAAATAGATAACTTTAGCTTTCTTACCACCATTAATAGCGGCATCAGCATCTGCACTTTTACGTGCAGCAGCAATAGCATCTCGCAATGGTTGCACCATCATTAACATGCCCGGACCACCGCCATAAGGACGATCATCAACGGTACGATGTTTATCATGGGTAAAGTCTCTTGGATTCCATTGCTGAAACTCAATTAACCCATTACGAATCGCTCTGCCTGTTACCCCGTACTCCGTGATAGCATTAAACATTTCGGGAAAAAGAGTAATAACCCCAATCCACATTTTGTTATTCTCTTTATCAGAGATAGTGCTAGTCACAAGTTAAAAACCTGGATCCCAGTCAACACAAATTTGTTTATTTTCAAGGCTAACAGATTCAACAACTTGTTCAAAAAGATAAGGGATTAATCTCTCTTTTTTACTAAAACCATCATTTAAGTTAGCTTTCACAACCAGTACATCATTAGCGCCAGTTTCCATCATGTCTGTAACAACACCCAGGTCGTAACCTTTGTTTGTTACAACAGACATTCCTATTATATCGCGCCAGTAAAAATCATCTTGCGACAATTCAGGTAACGCGGCTTCATTGGTTAATATTTCCGATCCAACAAATGCTTGCGCATCATCTCGATCATCAATACCAGCCACTTTCACAATAAGAACTTTGTTATGCTTGCGCCAATCAGTTATTTCAACTGTTTGTGTTTTATTCCCTAATTTTAATGACCAAGGGAAATAGTCAAGTATGGCTTCAGTTTCATCAGTGAACGAATGAATTTTCAACCAACCTTTGATGCCGTAAACAGCGCCTACTTTACCTAAGATGATTTGTTCTTCTTTACTCACAAAATTCTCCTACTGCCTACTAAGCAATTAAGCCGCAGTTGCGTCTTTAACTAACTTAGCCACACGATCAGATACTGTCGCACCTTGACCTACCCAATGGGTAATACGGTCTAGATCTAAGCGTAATTTCTCTGCTTGACCTTGTGCTGTTG
>Ga0209396_1004709_pt1 | contig 13167 bp, 8 predicted proteins | sample GOMGulsemesocosm_6_FD_184638 | JGI IMG/M metagenome (GOLD analysis project Ga0209396, IMG submission 184638) | Methane-oxidizing microbial communities from mesocosms in the Gulf of Mexico - GOM8C Gulf of Mexico (SPAdes) (version 2) | ecosystem: Environmental > Aquatic > Marine > Cold seeps...
TCAAGAAAAAATTAGTGTACAAGGACAATGGGAAAAACAGCTTGATGCCAACTTAGCATTAAAGTTGTCGTTGCAAGCTGGCCTTGTGATTCATGCCGATATTGAAGGCGTTCTACAATCTATGTCGGTTACTCTAGGCCAAAGTGTTGCTGCTGGTGAGCAACTCGCCTTAGTCGCAAGTAATAAAACCATGATTGCACAACTGAAAATACCTCAAAATGAGGCACAAGAGATTGCCATTGGCCATAAAGCGATAATCAATACTCGTAGTGCTTTTGTTAGAGGTGTAGTGAACCGCATAGACCCAGTGATAACTTCAGGCAGTGTCATTATTGACATCGAGATTACTGAAGCACTCCCTGTAAATGCTAGACCAGAGCTGAAAGTAGAAGGCAATATTGAAATAAGTACACTGACTAATGCCCTTTACATAAAACAACCTGTTGGCGTAAAAGCTAATTCAACGACGCAGGTTTTTGCTTTACTTGCCAATCAACAAACTGCAACATTACGCACCATGAAGTTTGGTCGCGTTATTGGTAATAACATCGAATTACTCTCAGGTGCTAGCGAAGGTGAACAATTTATTGTGTCAGATACTTCTAGCTGGTCACCAAACCATACCCTAACAATTACTGATTAATGAACAAGGAAAGAATTATGACCAATCACATCACTAAAAAAGCACTTATCGAACTAAAAAACATTCAAAAAGTTTACTCAAAAGTAGATATGGAAACTCATGCACTTCGTGACATTAATATGTCAATTTATGAAGGTGATTACCTTTCTATTTCTGGCCCTTCAGGTTGTGGTAAATCAACTCTGTTATCACTGTTAGGTTTATTAGATACCCCAACAAGCGGCAGTTACTTAATTAAAGGCCAAGAAGTAGCAAACTTAACGGCAGACGATCGCGCTGAAATAAGAAACTTACATATCGGTTTTATTTTCCAAGCGTTTAATCTCATTGATGAAATAAGTGTTTACGACAATGTTGCTCTGCCACTTAAATATCGTGAGCCAAAATTATCAGCAAAAGAAGTTGATGAGCAAGTGATGAGCAGTCTTGAGAAAGTAGAAATGCAGCACCGTTGTTCACACAAGCCTAATCAACTTTCAGGTGGTCAACAGCAACGTATAGCTATTGCTCGCGCTCTCGTTGGCAAGCCTAGTATTTTACTGGTAGATGAACCTACAGGTAACTTAGACTCTAAAAACGGCGATTTAGTCATGGCCTTATTAGATAACTTAAATAAAGAAGGCACTACTATCTGCATGGTTACGCATGATCCTAGATATGCTGATCATGCCAAAATAAAACTGAATTTATTAGACGGTATCATTTTAGACAACATTGCTTTGGCAAGTACATTACAGGAGGCGGTATGAGATTGCTAATCAACGAATTAAAAACGACCGCTGCGAGTTTGTCGCGTGTACCTGGTTTTGTTTTGACGACTGTTTTTACCTTGTCACTCACCCTAGGCGTTTTATTAGCAGCCTTTAGTTTGAATCACTTATTAATTTTTAAGGCATTGCCCTACCCTGATGCGCAGCAGCTAATTTTAATGGAGCAGGAGCTGCAGGAAGGTGAACGAAGGTTTTCCGGTTCACAGTACTTTGTCGCACAAAAATTAATGTATCAACAACAAAAAAGCCTGGATGCAATGGCGTTGGTATTTCGTAGCAGTGCGATCTTAGCAAGCTTACGTGAAAAGCCCTTAACGGAGCTCAGTTATGTGAGTCCTGAATATTTTGACATGCTGGGTACACCTATCCTTATGGGTCGTAGTTTTTCGACGCAAGAGAATCTTGATAGTAATAAAGCCAGTGCCTTAATTAGTGAACAGCTATGGCGTGAACAATACGGTGAAGATGTTGAAATTATTGGTCAAAACATTATCTTGGGTGAGCAGCAATATAAAATCGTTGGTGTAGTTTCCGCAAGCTTTGCTGAACCAGGTAACTTTGCAGATGATGCCAACTCTCAAATTTGGTTACCTTGGGATTTTCATGGTCAGGATGAAGAAACATGGAACTATGTTTACAGTCAAACCGCTGCGATAGGAAAATTAGCGCCAGCAACAACGATTGCTCAAGTAAGTGATGAATTTAATAGCCTTGTTGACCCTATATTTCAACAAAATGGTCGTGTTGGTACTGCTAAACATCAAGCAATTATTGCCCAATTTCAAGACTTACAAAGTGCCATCATTGGCGATAATAAGTATATCGCGTTATTGATTTTGCTGGGTGCAGGGGTATTACTACTTATTGCTTGTGCCAATATTGTTAACCTATTCTTTTCAAGAGCGGCACAAAGGCAACGCGCCTTAGTTATTCAAGCAACCCTAGGGGCAAAGCTTAAACATTTATTTTTTAATATCTGGTTAGAAAGCTTATTACTCTGTACAGCGTCAATGGTTATCGGCTTAATAATCGCAGGTTGGAGCATTGAGTTATTACGTAGCGTCGCTAGCCATGCTTTACCGCGTTTAGCAGAGCTTTCATTAGACTTAACCGCTGTCGCTTTTGCTTGTTTATTAACGCTAACCTTGTCACTGATATTTGCTTTTATCACGTTAAGGCTAATTAACCACAAGCAACTAATTTCACAATTGCAATCAAGTGGCAAAGGCACCGGTGCGCAAATAAATAGTAAGGTACGTAATGCACTGGTTGCCAGTCAAATATGCTTAGCAACGCTATTGTTATTAGTGACCAGTTTAGTGATGAGTAATGCCCTTAATGTATTAAATCATCCGCTCGGGTTTGATGATGAAAACCTATACAATCTGAAATTAGATATTGGTGAAGGTTATCCCGAAAAAGAAAGTAAAATGCAACTCTCTCGTGATTTACTGATACAGCTACAAACAATGAATGGCGTAGAACAAATATCGCGTGCCAGTAATCCACCTATCAGGCGTGGCAGTAATAATACCGGACTATTTAATAGTGACAATGTTAAGTTAGGTCACTTCTCTTTTGTCACGATTGATGACAATTATTTTAATACCGTTGGTTTAAAAGTACTGGCTGGCCGCAGCTATAATCAACAAGATGTCAGAGACGATAGCGACAATATCGTATTAAGTAAAACTGCTGCAACAAAGGTGATTGCAGACACAGGTGATGGTAAGGGTAAAATTGAAGACCTCATCGGCCAGGCTGTTTACTCCGCCGGTGGTGATATCTGGACAGTCATTGGCGTAGTTAGCGATGTTTATAATCCGTATAACCATGAAAGAACCCAAGGTGCGATGATGTACTTTTCTAGCTCTCGGACAAATTTTGTTATTAGAATGCAAAATGGTCATGTTTTAACGAAGAGTGACATTCTACGTTTACTTGATGAACACTTTGCTGAAATCAAAGTATGGCAATTTACTTCAGTTTCAGATATTCATGAGCAATTGGTTTATCAGAAGCAACTTACCTTGTGGTTAAGTTTAGTTTTAGGACTTTTTGCTTTACTCTTAGCGGCGATAGGTATTTATGGTGTCATTAGCTATAACAGTCAAATGCGCCGTTATGAATTAGGCATACGCATGTCACTTGGGGCAAAGAGTAAACGTATCTTAGCTGAGTTTATTGGTGAGTCGTTTGCACCTATTGCCGCAGGTTTTTTCTTAAGCCTGGTGTTAGCTGTGATACTTTATAGTTATGCACAGCAACATATTAACCAATGGTTGAGTTTTGACTGGTTGATGATATCAAGCTGCCTGCTAGCATTAATTGTTATCGCACTAGCCGCTTGTTATTTTCCTGCTAGAAAGATCATTGCTAGCGATCCGATTCAGGCATTGAGAAACGAATAGGTTAAGCTATAACGCGCAGTAATTAATAATGACTGCGCTTATTATTTTAAAAAATTGACAGATAAAAGAAAGACAAAATGAAAAAAACAATCATTGTGGTAGATGACCAAAGTGACTTACGACTATCCGCTAAATTTATTCTAGAAAATTACGGTTACAATGTCATTGAAGCCGACTCGCCACCAGAGGCGCTTGAGGTTATTGCTGAACAGAGTATTGATTTAATGCTACTTGATATGAACTTTCAGTACGATACTACGTCGGGCAAGGAAGGTTTGGACATGCTGAAAACCTTAAAAGATAAAAACTACCACTTCCCTGTTATTGTCATGACTGCCTGGTCTACTGTAGAAATTGCCGTTGAAGCAATTAAACTAGGCGCAAAAGACTTTATTGAAAAGCCTTGGAAAAATCAGCGCTTAGTTCGAATCATTGAACAACAATTTCAACTAGGCTCTGTACAGTTAGAAAACAAACGCCTCAAAGCACAACGCCCAACCAGTGATGTCTTTATGCTAGGTGAGTCTGCTGCCATGCAGTTAGTACTTACTCAAGCTAAAAAGCTTGCAGTAACAGATACACCCATTTTAATTACCGGTGAAAATGGTACAGGAAAAAGTATGTTGGCGAATTTCATTCATCAACATTCGGCTCGTAACAATGAAAGTTATGTCACGGTGAATATGGGTGCGATTCCTGAAACCCTATTCGAAAGTGAATTGTTTGGCCATACTAAAGGCGCCTTTACCGATGCTAAAAAAGATCGTATGGGCCGTTTTGAAGCGGCACAGTCAGGCAGTTTATTTCTCGATGAAATAGGCACAATTCCCTTAAATTTACAGCCAAAATTATTGCGTGTACTTGAGTCTGGTGAATTTGAACCCGTTGGTTCAAGTAAGACATTACAGGCAGAAGTTAGGTTAATTGCCGCCAGTAATATCGACTTTCAACAAGCCATTGCTGATGGTGATTTTCGTCAAGATTTATATTATCGCATCAATACTATAGTACTTGATATTCCTCCCCTTAGAAAAAGGACAGAAGATATATTACCGTTAGCTGAGCACTTTTTGGCAGAGAAAAGTCAAAAATACGCTAAGCAGGATCTGTTCCTTTCAGAGCAAGCCAAAAAGGCATTATGCCAATATGATTGGCCAGGCAATATCCGTGAGCTCAGTCATGTAATAGAGCGTGCAGTATTACTAAGTGATGACAATGAAATTGAGATCACAGGTTTAACTGATCAGCTAGCTCAGGGAAGTAGTGGTACTAATAATGGAGAGATGCCTTTTATGACCATAGATGAGGCAGAGAAAACACTCATTGAACAAGCACTACAAAAAACACAAGGCCGTGTGGTTGAAGCCGGAGAGTTATTAGGTTTAGGCAAGAATGCTATTTATAGACGATTAGAGAAATACCAAATTGACACAAAATCTTAATCCTAATAGCAATACTAAACACTGTGAAAACATCAGTTTAGAGCGACGTTTTAGCTGGCTTATCATTGCCACCTTATTACCCACTCTAGTGTTGTTTATTGGCATGGGTATTGGCTTTGATTTCAATTTACTTCGTTGGTCAAGCGTAGGCTTGTTACTGGCCATCATATACACAGGTCTAGTAATTGCACTCTACCGCTTAGTAATCACGCCTTTTTATAGTTTAACCAGTTTAACTGAAGCACTAAAAATGGAAGACTATAGCCTGAGAGCTAAATCGCCCTTTAGCCAAGGCATTGTCGCTAAGCTATTTAACGAGTTATCAAGTCTAAGCCAAAGCCTGCAAATAAACAAAAGTCGTTATGACCAACAAATGTTTTTACTGTATGGCTTAATCGAGCAACTTGAATCTCCGGTATTAATTTTAGATAACAAAGATCAACTGCAACATGCAAACCCCGCGGTAAGCCAGTTATTCTCTGTGCCTTGGCAAACCTTAAAACAAAGTCCTGCGACAAAACTTGGCCTAGTGAAAGAGAATGCTTTTTGGCGTTTTAATGAAGATAATCCACTTAATATGGACAAAAAGTGGCAAATAAAACAAAGCGAATTCAAAGAGAATAACAATAGTTACCAGCTGCTAATGCTGAATAATATCAGCCAAGAATTACAAAAAAATGAACAGCAAGCATGGCAGAATATTATCCGTATTTTAAATCATGAAGTGCGTAATTCCTTAACCCCTATTTCAGCACTAAGCCAAAACTTATTGGAAATGCCAGATCTATCACCAGAGCAATGCCAACAAGCGATAAAGATAATTGATAACCGCAGCAACAATTTATTGGCCTTTATTGATAGTTACTCAGACTTAGCCAAACTGCCACAACCCAATATTCAAGCGTTTGACTTAGCTGAGCTACTGCAGGACATTGCCAATTTAGTGCAGCAAGTATCTGTTAATCTATCTAGCCCATTAATCATCAAAGCAGATAAGGGTCAGCTTGAACAAGTACTGCTCAACTTAATTAAAAATGCCAAAGAAGCACAATTCTCAAAAGGAAATATAAACAAAGTTTCAGAACAAGAGGCAGACCCGAATAAAGATATTGAAGTACAGATTTTTACAACCGATCAGCAGCTAATCATCAAAGTATTGGATCAAGGTTGTGGCATTGCTAATACGGCCAATTTGTTTGTGCCTTTTTACACAACAAAAAAAACTGGAACCGGTATTGGTTTAGCCTTGAGTAGGCAAATAATTAACAATCATCAAGGTGAGCTAATATTAAGAAATCGCACTGACTTAGTTAACATAATTGAGAAGACGGACATAGTTAATGTTAGAGGTGCAGTAGCGATGATAACCTTACCATTATCGATAAGTGATTAGTCTTTAACAAAGTGGCTACTCTTTTTTACTTATTATTTGAAATCTATCTGACTCTTAAGACCAACTAACCCTCGGAGGTTCGTAATTCGGCAGGAAGCTCTATTATAAAGGTTGTTCCTTCACCCTCTTGGCTTGTGCACTGAACATGACCATTAAGCTTTGATACCGTATTATAAACAATGGTCATCCCTAGTCCTGGGCCACCTTGACCACGCTTGGAAGTAAAAAATGGCTCAAATATGTGTTTTACTTGTGAGTCGGTCATACCTTTGCCGTTATCACTATAAGTGATGATAAGCCCGCCATCATTCGACTCTGTCACTGTGATATTAATTTCGCCATAAGTATTCAGGTTAAAGCCATGATTAATTGTATTGGTAGTTAAGTTACTAAAAATATGGATAAAGAGGCTAGAATGGTTATTTATCCATATTTTTTCATTACAAACTAAATTCACCTTGAAAGGTGAAGAAACATATTTGTTTTTTAAGGTAGCAATAATATCAGTTAAAAATACTTTAAAATTGAATGGCTCTTGCTCTTGTAATGGGAACTCTACTGCCACTTCCTTAAAAATGTCAATTAAGTTGGCACTCCGGATTAAATTCCGACTGATTAACTCGGTATAAGTAGAGAGCTGGTTAAATGTATCATTGACAATTTTCGCGGTTAATTTCTTTTCTTTTGCTTGGTCAATCATTTCTTGTGCAGCTGAATTGGCCGTAATACAAATCCCAATAGGCGTATTAAGCTCATGTGCTATTCCTGCCACTAAGCCTCCCATAGCAGCCATTTTTTCAGTTTCAATAATATGACTTTGTGCCGCCTGTAGTTTATCGAGTGACTCCTTTAATTCCGCATTTTTTATTTCTAGCATTGCTGGGCTAGGATATTCTAGGAAAAATGGTAATACTCGCCAAATTATAATGCCAGAGAGTACAGAGGTTATAGCGGTAACGGCTTTAGTAATCGCTGAAATTCCGTAGATAGGTTTCCAAACAACAATTGCAGCGATTAAATGTGAAGTACCACAGGCGATAAAAATAATTGACCCTACTAGAATGAAAAACGCAGGATAAGGCAAGTCTTTCCGTTTTTTAACAAATACGAACACTGCAATAGTAATTGAATAATAAGCCAATGCGGTAAGCACATCTGATATTACAGATACCCAAAGAATCTCGGGTTTCCACAAGTAGCACATGCCATGGGGCATATATTGTTCATAGTTAAAAAATGATGTTTCGGTCATGCTAAGCTCTCCAAATTTCTATAACCTCTAAGAACATTGTGCTATGGAGTCTGTTGTCTCTAATTATTAAATTAAACGTTATTACCTTTTTCCCGTGATCTTTTGTTTATTGAACATACTAAAGTCACTGTTTAGTAAATATTCTATACGCTTGAGATTAGTATAAAATTTATTTTATTTAAAATTTAATCATAATTAAATATTATTTACTGAATAGAAAGCAGCGGCCTGCTCTTTCCATTCAGTTAATAATAGGTCATATAGTAGGTTACAGTAATTAAGCTAACTCTTAGTGAACGCCCCCCTATTCATCATATTACCCCTAATAATTCCTACTCTACACTTAAAAACTAATTAATTAGTTGATAAAAAATTACCCAGCCGCTATAGTATTTAAAACTAATTAATTAGTAGGACGAATAATGGCACGTAAAAAATCAACACAACTCACTGACAGTGAACAAAGCATCATGGAAATCCTTTGGAAAAAGCAGCAAGCCTCAGTGCGAGAAATCGCCGATATACTCAGCGAAGATAAAACGACGGCATACACCACAGTACAAACTATGTGCAAAATTTTAGCTGAAAAAGGTTATGCCGATTTTCACAAAGAAGGTAAGGCGTTTATTTATACTCCTAAAATAACCCAAAAAGATGCAAGAAAAGGCGCGCTAACGTCTCTACTTAATAAGTTTTTCGGTGGCTCACCCGAAGTACTCGCTCAACATTTAATGGAAGAAACAGATATAGAATTGGATGACCTAGCGGCATTGCAAAAAGAAATTGATCGCAGTGATGATTAGCTGAGCTGCGTCTTTCGCGCTTAATTATTCCAGTTCATTATTTTTGTAAATAAGTAGATAAAGGTATTTCACATGATTGCTCAATACACATTGTTAACTACATTAGCCCTGCATCATATTGTTATTGGTGGCTTGCTGATACTGATACTTTTTGTGCTCGGTAAAATAGTAGAGTCCAGTGCTGAAATGCGTAGCTGGGTATTGATGACTGCCTTTATTACGTCAACATTAGTGCCGTTAACCTTACTGTCAACAGCGCCAGCATTACCGTTAGCGGACAAAAAAACATTAGCACTAACTAAGCTAGTTTCAAACGAAAGTATGCCTCAATCTGCAATAGAAAGTGTTGCAGTACCACTACCTGAGCAATCTTTATGGCACATGCCCAGTGAAGTTGTTTTTCAATTTAGTGAACTATTAACAGCTTTGCTGATCGTTTGGTTTATCGGCAGTTTTTGGCGCAGCCTCATGGTATTTGGCTCCTTTGTACGCACCCGAAAATTAATCAAAGATTGTATCGCTGTAGAGAAAGAAAGTATCCAGAAGCTAGTCGCTGATACTGAAGTTGAAATATTTTCCTCTAAGAAAGTTAGCTCTCCTATGGTGGTTGGCTTAAGGTCACCGAAAATAATTTTACCCGACAACATCATGCAGAAGTTGAGTAGTAAGCAATTAGCACCGATTGTATTGCACGAGCTTGCGCATATTCAACGCAATGATATTTGGTTTAGTCACTTTCAAGAGTTTATTGCCGTGGTCTTTTGGTGGAGTCCGGTGATTCGTTTACTTAATAATAAAATACATATCGATAGAGAATTGGCTTGTGATTTACGAGCCGTAAAGCAACTGAACAACAATAAACAATATGCGCAATCACTGATTGACTGTGCAAAATTAATGATCACCCAACAACGGAGCGTATTAGCCATGGGATTATTTAGCCAGAAAAAAGAATTGAACAACCGAGTAACCACAGTACTTAAAAGCAAAAAAATGAAAACCCCAAACATGGTGACAATTATTGGTGTCTGTTTAGGTTTATCTGTACTGACAATCAATGTTTCACAAGCATTTGTACCTAAAATAAGTATTAGCGATACCAGACAAAACGCTCAACATTATTCATTACTACCCGCTTCACAAGGCGAGCAATTAATTGCTGCGGTAATGAAAAATGATATTGCTACCATTGAACAAATGCAAAACGAAGGTGTTGATATTAATACACCGGCGATTGGTGATGGCACGGCATTAATTATTGCCGTAAAGAAAGATAATCGCCAGATGGTTCAGGCATTAATTGATTTAGGTGCTGATGTTAATCAGTCTTCACGTGGCGATGGTAACCCCTTGATTACCGCAGCGATGACTAACAATATTTCCCTAGCACAATTGTTAATTGATAATGGTGCAAATATAAATGCGATTGTTAGAGGTGATGAGACACCGTTAATAAATGCCAGCCGTAGAGGTTATTTCGCTATGACCAAGTTGTTAGTTAACCAAGGTGCTGATGTAAATTTGTCAGTAAAAGTAGGCATATCAGACGGCCTAAAAATTCGTTCTCCGTTGAACATGTCACGTAACCGTGAAATAACAGATTACCTTATTGCAAACGGAGCTGTGGAATAACACTCATCATAAATACTGACTAGCCTAGTGGTTAACTCACCTTAGCTGCAAACAATGTAAAGCAATATGAATCTGGTATTACTGACCTAATACAATTAATTAAAACGAAAGACCTGTGAGCTCCCCCTAACATTCCCAAAATGCTTAGGCTCAGCAAACTCGTCTTTAAAAAAGAGTACCGCATGAATTTATTACAACACAAAACTGCTATAGAGCAGAAAAAAGGAGAACATAATGATATTTAATACCCCTATATTTTTCTGGTTCTTCTGCGTATTTATCTTATTTTATGGCTTTGCTTTTTTAAAGCAAACACCCAAGGTTTATATGCTATTAGTCAGTAGCTTAGTCTTCTACGGGGCATGGAATTACAGCTTTATTCCTTTATTGGTTGGTAGTGGTATTGCTGATTACTTTATTGCGCAAGCCATTGGTAACTCATCCAGTCTACGCAATAAAAAGCGTTGGTTAACGCTATCAATAGTTATTAACTTAGGTATTTTAGCAACTTTCAAATATGCTGATTTTGCCATAGCTTCGGTTGCAGACTTGCTGTCGGTATTGGGCTATCAAGCATCATTTACTACGCTTTCTTGGGTATTACCCGTTGGTATTTCTTTTTATACCTTCCAAAGCTTAAGTTATACCATTGATGTTTATCGTGGTGATATGAAGCCACGTAAAGGCTTAGTTGAATTTGTCGCCGCGTTATCATTTTTCCCACAATTAGTTGCTGGCCCTATCTTAAGAGCCAAACATATATTGCCGCAGATGCACGCGATATCTATGCCTAAATGGCTTGAAGCTAAACATGGCTTCTTGTTAATTACTGTTGGATTAATTAAAAAGACTGGGGCAGATATATTAGCCATACCCGCCGAAAAAGCTTTTGCTGCACAAGAGTCACTGAGCACCTTAGAAATGTGGACAGGAGTACTCGCTTTTGCAGGGCAAATATACGGTGATTTCTCGGGTTATACCGATATGGCGATTGGCTTAGCCATCTTACTTGGCTTTAATATTCCTCTTAACTTTAGAGTGCCCTACTTTGCTAAATCACCGGTTGATTTTTGGCGTAGATGGCATATTTCATTGTCGAGTTGGTTAAAGGATTATCTCTATATTTCACTCGGTGGTAATCGAAACAATAACCGTACCCGAAATGTATTTTTAACCATGTTATTAGGGGGATTATGGCATGGCGCTGCGTGGACGTTTGTTGCTTGGGGCGCTTTTCATGGCGCAATTATTACCCTGACCCATTACCTCGCTAACTTAAAAGTATTTGAACGCTTTAATAGCAGCAATGCATTAGTCGTTAGTTTCTTTAAGTGGGCGGTTACTTTCTATTTAATTCTCATCGGCTGGGTATTCTTTAGAGCAACCGATATACATAGCGCAATCACTATAATTGGTAATTTGCATACATTTGGCAGTGCCAGAGAGCTAGGCGCTAATGCCTGGACCATCTTTATCTTAACTGCTGCTTGGATACTTATTGTCCATATAATGGACTACTTTGTTATTAAATCAGCAGACAAGTTGGAAAAGAAAAACTGGCAATTTTGGTTGTTAATTATTTTAGGCCAAGCCATTTGTTTATTAATAGGAGAACCAAGTAATGAGTTTATCTACTTCCAATTTTAGTGACATAACGCCAACAGATGAGCAAGTCGCCGACCAAACATCAAGTCAAACTCAGGATAGACGAGTATTTATCAAAATAACCCTAGCCATTGTCTTTGGTATGATGGCTGCCATGGGGTTGGTGCGTATTTTACTGGATGCAAACGGTGCTAACAAAGAAGGTGTTTTAGGCCGCGTTTTGCAAGCTAAAGCAGCTATACCTAAAATTATTGCTGAGCCAAATGACTTAGTGATGTTTTACGGTTCGTCTATAACTAGAGCCGGTTTTTCTCCACGAAAATTTGACCGTGACTTAAAAGCTATGGGCAAAAACATAACCTCATTTAACTTTGGCTTTGGCGGCTTAAACCCCTACTACCAAGATTTATTATCTAGACGTATTGCTGAGCAGTTTATTGAAGAAGATAGAAAACTTAAGCTTGCCTTAATTGAATTTAACCCCTTTCAAACCACTACGGCGCGATGGAACCGAGCGCAATTCACTGTAGATTCATTTATTACTATGCTGTCTAACGATGAAGAGTTATGGCAGATATTAAAGGAAGATCTAAGTCGAGGTATTCACTTATTTAACATTAAATACATTCGTAACCACGTATCTGCGGAAATGGTTACTAGCTATTACTCAAGGGAGTTATTCCCACCCCAAGGTGGCCAGCAATTCAAGGATGATGAAGAAACGGTTGCTGCGCGTCGAAGCTTAGGTAAACAGTTAACGGCGGCCTTTAAAAAAGAGTACCCGAACTACTCAGGTGAAGACTGGTATTACCCTTGGCAAGGTGCTGGCACTATTCCACAAGAACGTTCCGCAGAAACCTTAGCTATATTTGATGATTATTATGCGGTGACACAGACTGATGCTCAGATGAAAAATGATCGATTAAGTCGCATTAGAAGTGCCGATATTGAAGAACTGCACTTCGAGCCTTTATTGGTAGAAAGCTTCATTGGCATTATTAAAAACTTCCAACGATTCTCTGACAAGGTTGAAGTGGTAATGTTACCCAAAAATAGCCGCTATATTCATTACACACTTGAAGCAAAAACACGCTTAGCACAGGCAATCAAAGAAATTGAACAGGCGACTGGTATTAAGATAAAAAACCATCAAGATATCAAAGAAGTTACTGCCGACATGTATCGAGATACCACTCACCTGTCACGCTATCGTGGT
>Ga0209396_1004711_pt1 | contig 13163 bp, 19 predicted proteins | sample GOMGulsemesocosm_6_FD_184638 | JGI IMG/M metagenome (GOLD analysis project Ga0209396, IMG submission 184638) | Methane-oxidizing microbial communities from mesocosms in the Gulf of Mexico - GOM8C Gulf of Mexico (SPAdes) (version 2) | ecosystem: Environmental > Aquatic > Marine > Cold seeps...
ATAACTTTTTTTGCTAAATCAACGCCAACTCTAGTACGATACATATTCTGGACTCTTTTATAATATATTGGTGTGGTAACTTTTATATTACCTCACTCGTTAAGGGTGAGGGAGTCCAATTATCTATTTTAGCAGCAAATAAACAAACAAATGAACTAGGAGAAAGTGCTAGCCATATTCAAGATAAAGCTGGCCGTGCAGAAGAGCAAATAAATGTTGCCCTAGTACAAAATCAGACTTTGGAGCTAACAGCCCAAAGTACTAGCAAGGGTATGCAAAATTTAGCCTCGATGTTAGATAATGCAACAGCTGTAATGACAGTCCTTTTACAAGAAGCAAATGATATTACTAGTATTTTAGATACAATTCATAAAATATCAGAGCAAACCAATTTATTAGCGTTAAATGCTGCGATTGAAGCCGCTCGTGCAGGGGAACTTGGTAGAGGGTTTGCTGTAGTTGCAGATGAAGTTCGGTTACTTGCGAATAGAACGCAGGCTTCTGCCGGTGAGATACAAGCTATGATCGAGTCACTACAAAGTCAAACTAGAAAGGCTGCTTTAGATATAAAGCTAGGCAAGGAGGAAGCCAATAAGTGTCATGATGAAACACGTCAACTTCTACAATCCCAGTTGTCGATAACTGAGGCTATTGAAGCGATCAATCAAATGAGTCAGGACATTTCGCAATCAGCTAACCTTCAAAATGATTTAACAGACGAGATAAATCAGAGCATTGCATCGGTTGTTAGTTTAAGCCAAGAGAGTAGTGAGCAATCTGTAGCTACGCTTACATATAGTCAACAAGTAGCTAGTTTAGCGGTCAAATTAGAAGGCTCTATTGGGACATTTAAAATAACTTAGTAACCATCTTATGGGCGCTCTATATAATTAACTGTATGAATAAAGGTTATTAAATTGTGAATTCGGCACTTTAACCTGTTTTTTATCCATCTTGGCGCATTTTATTCAAGGCTGAATTTACTTGCGGTGAAGTAAATGACTTAATGCTTTTTGATGAATAATAATTAACGAGGTGAACTATTCACTGGCCACGGTTCAGTTTTTTGATTTTAAAATACCAAAAAGTGTGTGCTTGAATATTTCAATTAAATAGCAACAGGTTAAAAATCTAAGGTTTGATAATGAATAGTACTCTAGCAAAGCTGCTAACTATTGTGATGGTTTTACTCTTCAGTGTAAGTGTTTTGGCCGAAAATGAGCGTAAGCTTGCCATTGATGAAAAAAACACGACAAAACATAGCACTAAGATTAATGGGAAAAAGTTTAAATATACTGCGACTACAGGTACACAGCCTGTGTGGGATAAAGAGGGTAATGCAACGGCTAGTTTGTTTTACACCTACTACCAACGTAGTGATATGAAAGATAGCGAGAATCGACCACTACTTATTTCATTTAATGGTGGTCCAGGCTCTGCTTCAGTATGGATGCATGTCGCTTACACAGGTCCAAAGGTGTTAAATGTAGATAGTGAAGGTTATCCGTTACAACCATATGGCGTGAAAACCAATCCTTATTCAATTTTAGATGTTGCTGATATTGTTTATGTTAATCCAGTTAATACCGGTTATTCACGGGTATTAGCGGATAAAAACGGTAAAATGCCAAGTAAAGAGCAGCAAAAGAAAATGTTTTTTGGTGTAAATGCTGATGTTAAATATTTGGCTGAATGGATTAATACCTTTGTTAGTCGTAATAATCGCTGGCGATCACCTAAGTATCTTATTGGCGAAAGCTATGGCACTACGCGTGTTTCTGGCTTAGCTAAAGAGTTGCAGTCACGCCAATGGGTGTATGTAAATGGTGTTATTTTAGTATCACCTACTGATATCGGCATTAAACGTGATGGGCCAGTAAAAGCAGCGAATAGATTACCATACTTTACCGCTGCGGCTTGGTATCACAAGGCATTAGTCCCAGAATTACAACAAAAGCCATTAAAAGAGTTATTAGCAGAAGTAGAAGAGTACACGCTTGCTAAATACTTACCCGCGTTAGCAAAAGGGGGCTTTATTTCAGCACAAGAGAGACAAGCTACTGCTGAGCAGGTGGCGAAATATTCAGGTCTTTCAGTTACAGCTGTGATTAATAATAACTTAGATGTTAATAACAGCTTCTTCTGGAAAGAGTTATTACGAGAAAGAAAGCAAACAATAGGGCGCCTTGATTCTCGTTATTTAGGCATTGATAAAAAAGTTGCAGGGTCTAGTCCTGATTATAATGCGGAATTAAGCTCTTGGCTGCATAGTTTTACCCCCGCCATTAATTATTATTTACGTGAAGAGTTAGATTACCAAACAGACATTAAATACAATATGTTTGGTAATGTTCACCCTTGGGATCGAACAGGTAATAATACGGGTGAAGGCCTTCGTTCGGCGATGGCACAAAACCCTTACCTACAAGTGATGATTCAATCGGGTTACTTTGATGGGGCAACTAACTATTTTGACGCTAAGTATACTTTATGGCAATTAGACCCGAGTGGTATGATGAAAGAGCGTTTATCATTTAAAGGCTATGAAAGTGGCCATATGATGTATTTACGTCATGAAGATTTACGAGACGCTAATCAAGACATTCGTGATTTTATTAAGAAAAGCTTGCCATCGAAAGGTCAAGCAGCGAAGTATTAATGTGTTTTAAGATAGTTATTAGCTAACTACTCTAGGTAAATGAAAAGCTTACTCAATTATTTGACTAAGCTTTTTTGTTACCTAATTTTTGTCATAAAGCATAGGTAAGCCTAATAGATTATATATTGTTTTCTTTTTAGTCAGAATTTCTGTATAATGCGCGCAAAATTATAGTCCTATCGTTAATCAGCTAAAGTAGCGTTAAACGATCGTAACAGCGAGTACAGCCTGTGTTAGATAAATTAAGAAATGTGGCAATTATTGCCCACGTTGATCACGGAAAAACCACTTTAGTTGATAAATTATTAGAGCAATCAGGAACACTTGATGCCCGTGGCGGTCTTGAAGAGCGCGTAATGGATTCAAATGATATCGAGAAAGAACGTGGTATTACAATACTAGCTAAGAACACTGCTATTAACTACAAAGATTACCGTGTAAATATTGTAGATACTCCTGGCCATGCTGATTTCGGTGGTGAAGTTGAGCGTGTAATGTCAATGGTAGATTCTGTTCTACTAATTGTTGATGCGCAAGAAGGCCCTATGCCACAAACGCGTTTTGTAACGCAAAAAGCATTTGCTCAAGGTTTAAAGCCAATTGTTGTAATCAACAAAGTAGATAAGCCTGGTTCTCGCCCTGATTGGGTTATGGATCAAGTTTTTGAATTGTTTGATAACTTAGGTGCTACAGACGAACAGTTAGACTTTAAAGTAGTATATGCTTCAGCTATCAATGGTTGGGCTTCGCTTGAAGAAGGCGAAACTGGTTCAGATATGACGCCATTATTCGAAACTATTCTTGACGAAGTTCCTGCACCTACGGCTGATCCAGAAGGCGCATTCCAAATGCAAATCTCTCAACTTGATTACAGCTCGTACTTGGGCGTAATTGGTGTTGGTCGTATTATGCGTGGTAGTGTTAAACCTAACCAACAAGTAACTATCAACCTAGCAAGTGGCGGTGTTCATAATGCTAAAGTTGGTAAAGTATTTGGTTATTTAGGTTTAGAACGTCATGACATCGAAGAAGGTTTTGCTGGCGATATTATTGCCATTACTGGTTTAGGTGAGTTAAAAATCTCTGACACTATCTGTTGTCCAACAGAAGTTGAAGGTTTACCAGCGTTGTCAATTGATGAACCTACTATCAACATGACTTTCCAAGTAAATACTTCACCATTTTGTGGTAAAGAAGGTAAGTATGTTACTTCACGCAATATCAAAGACCGCTTAGACAAAGAGTTAGTACATAACGTTGCTTTACGTGTTGAGCAGCTTGATGATCCCGATAAATTCAAAGTATCAGGTCGTGGTGAGCTTCACTTAGGTATCTTAATTGAAAACATGCGTCGTGAAGGCTTCGAGTTAGCTGTATCACGTCCAGAAGTAATCATTCGCGAAGTAAATGGTCAGCTAGAAGAACCTTACGAAACTGTAACTATTGATGTTGAAGAACAGCATCAAGGTTCTGTGATGGAGAAAATGGGTGTTCGTAAAGCTGAATTGACTGATATGGCACCAGACGGTACTGGTCGTATCCGTATGGATTTCATTATGCCAAGTCGTGGTTTAATTGGCTTCCAAACTGAGTTTATGACATTAACGTCTGGTTCTGGTTTGATTTACCATACGTTCTTCGAATACGGCCCTCATAAAGGTGGCGAAATCGGTCAACGTAAAAATGGCGTTATGATTGCTAATGCAACCGGTAAAGCATTAACCAACGCTATCTTTAACTTACAGTCTCGTGGCCGTATGTTAATTGGTCACGGTATTGATGTATATGAAGGTCAAGTTATTGGTATTCATAGCCGTGATAACGACTTAACGGTTAACGCGCTTAAAGGTAAGCAGTTAACTAACGTTCGTTCTTCAGGTACTGATGAAGCACAAACACTTACTCCGCCAATTTTAATGTCGTTAGAGCAAGCGTTAGAGTTTATCGATAATGATGAGCTAGTAGAAGTAACACCTGAAAGCATTCGTATACGTAAGAAATCTCTAAAAGAGAATGAACGTAAACGTGAAGGTCGCGCTGGTAAGTAATAACTAGTTAGTTCTTTTGAAAAACGCTTATTACCTTGGTAATAAGCGTTTTTTTTTATCTCAATAGGTTTGATGAATTCAATGGTCGTGGGAAGATTACTTGTGGGCTGTATAACGTTTGTAAGACATATCTGCAATTGATGTCAGATTTATCAGCAACAACTTTATTGAAACTCTGTTAACTTATTGTTTCTTTATGTGAAACATGGAAAGACTCACTACTTATTCATGTTCTGTTACTGTTGACTAATAAATAAGCAAGCAGGATGGAGGTTTTGTAACTACGCTTAGAGGTATCAAGCAGTAGATAATCTACGGATTGTTTCCAACAAAAGGAATTGTATTATGTCCCCAGCACAATTAAAAAAACTTCAAGAGCTAAGCCAAATATTTAGTCAAGGTAAAGCTAACCCAAAACAAATTCAGCAATTGTCAGCGTTACTCGCCCAAATCAATCGATATGATGAAGAAGATAAGTTGACAGAAAGTGAGTCTATCAGTTTTATTGCCGCGCCAAGGTTCGGCTAATCCATACTAATAGTTATTTTTATAAGTAGCCGCATCAATAATCGACCATAAATGAAATATTCCGGCGATAATCGCTGGAATTACCATCCACCAAAGCGCGTAACCACCAACACAAACGATGGCGAAAATTATTGCTGCCATTAACCTGCCTTGAACTAGTTGCCCTAAACCTGGGAAAAATACATTACAAATAGCGGAAATAACATTTCCCGCGGAACCTTGATTTGCCATTTACTACTCCTGTTTTACTTTACTGGCATCAACTGACACTAGATAATTCATTAACGCTATCTTAATATATGTATCAAATAGGGCAAATCAATAAATTGTTAACAGATATGAGTGTATTTAAGTGGGGAAGCATTAGCGGTTTATGGCATAAACACAAAGGATTAGTATTTTATTTTAGCCGACGTGTGAAGCGGGAGCAGATCCAAGTTGTCGCAGGCTATCTCTCTTATGTTTGTTTAATGTCCCTAGTTCCTTTAATGGTGGTTATGTTGTCTGTTATGACCGCATTCCCGCTGTTTGCTGAATTACAGGAGAGTATTGAGCAATTTGTTTATCAAAACTTTGTACCTGCAGCCGGAGATACGGTACAGTTGTATTTAACTGGTTTTGTTGCCAATGCGTCAAAAATGTCGGCTGTCGCTATCTCTTTTCTATTTGTTGCGGCACTATTACTGATCTCTTCAATTGATAATACTCTTAACAAAATTTGGCGGGTAACTGACAAGAGACGCACTATCACTTCATTTGCTATGTATTGGATGGTACTAACGTTAGGTCCAATTTTAGTGGGAGCCAGTATTGCGCTATCTTCCTATATTGTTTCTGTAGTCGCTGTTGATGAATATGATGTTCTAGGGTTATTTGATATCCTTTTACGTACACTGCCATTACTTTCGTCGATCATCGCCTTTCTTATCCTTTATATGGCAGTGCCTAATAAAGCGGTGCCATTCAAGTTTGCTATCTCAGGTGCTTTTATTGCAGGCGTATTATTTGAGTTTGCTAAAAAAGCTTTTGCCTTATATTTATCTGCTTTTCCATCATACCAAGTCATCTATGGCACATTGGCAACTATCCCTATTATATTTCTATGGGTTTATGTTTCATGGCTTATCGTATTAACGGGCGCGCTAATAACGGTATCACTACAAGAGTACTTCGAAATAAAAGCGCAGACGGTGAAAGAACATAACCCAATACCAACAGAAAGTGATAAGGAAGAGAAATGATAGCTTTGATACAAAGGGTCAGTGAAGCAAGTGTTACTGTAGATGATGAAATTATTGGCGCAATTGATCAAGGTTTACTTGTCTTACTTGCTATAGAGCCTAGCGATACAGAAGCTAAAGCTAAACGATTAGCAGAAAGGGTAGCTGGTTACCGTGTGTTTAATGATAGTCATGACAAAATGAATCTCAATGTTAAGCAAGCCGGTGGTGATATCTTAGTTGTATCTCAATTTACCTTAGCAGCAGACACCTCTAGTGGTATGAGACCAAGCTTTACTTCAGCAGCAAAGCCAGACTTTAGTAATAAACTTTATCAGTATTTTACCCAACAGTTACGCCAACAAGGTTTTAAAGCGCCGACAGGTGAATTTGGTGCCGATATGAAAGTAGCATTACTGAATGATGGTCCTGTCACCTTTAGTCTAACAATCTAGTTAAGTTATTGGATCAATTACCGCTCTGAAATAGTTAAGTAATGTACTGTTTGTTTTTTAACTAATTAAACTATCTCTTTTGTATAAGTGGTGTTATAATCTCGCGCCCGTTAAGTTTGAGTGACGACATTTATGTCTAAATTCTAAACAAGATGGGGGTCTTTCAAAAGGCAGTGACGGGTCAATTTTCGGCCTTAAATTTTATATTATCTTATTGTTTATCTTGCTCTTAGCAAGGTTTAGAAAAAAGATAACAGTGGAGCAAAAATCAATGATCCAAATGCAATCACAGCTGAATGTTGCTGATAACAGTGGCGCTAAGCGTGTTCAATGTATAAAGGTTCTTGGTGGCTCGCACCGTCGCTATGCACGCATTGGTGATATCATCAAAGTTGCCGTAAAGGAAGCAAGTCCTCGCGGTAAAGTAAAAAAAGGTGATGTTCACACTGCGGTAGTGGTGCGCACTAAGAAAGGTGTTCGTCGTACAGATGGTTCTGCTATCCGTTTCGATGAAAACGCGGCTGTAATGTTAAACGCTAACTTACAACCAATTGGTACTCGTATTTTCGGGCCTGTGACACGTGAACTTCGTAATGAGAAATTTATGAAGATCGTATCATTAGCACCAGAAGTACTATAAGGAGTCACGATAATGGCATCTAAGATTCGTCGTGATGATGAAGTAATTATACTTGCAGGTAAAGACAAGGGCAAAACTGGTAAAGTTACCAAAGTGCTTGTTGAAAACGGCAAAGTATTCGTAGAAGGCGTAAACCTAATCAAGAAACACACTAAGCCTGTACCTCAGTTACAGCAGCCTGGTGGGATTGTTGAAAAAGAAGCACCTTTACAAGTTTCCAACGTAGCGATTGTTAACCCAGCAACGGGCAAAGCAGATCGTGTTGGTTTTAGAATTGAAGACGGCAAAAAAGTACGTTTTTTCAAGTCTAATAACGAATTAATTTAATTGGAGTAAACGATGGCGAAACTGCATGATTTATATAAAGATACAGTTGTAGCGGAATTGCAAAAGCAATTTGGTTATAAAAGTGTCATGCAAGTCCCTCGGATTGAAAAGATCACCCTTAACATGGGTGTTGGTGAAGCTATTTCTGATAAGAAAGTTTTAGAACACGCCACAAATGATCTTACTGCAATCTCAGGGCAAAAGCCGGTCACGACAGTAGCACGCAAATCAGTTGCGGGCTTCAAAATTCGTGAAGGCTACCCTATTGGTACGAAAGTAACTCTACGCGGCGAACGTATGTGGGAATTTTTAGAGCGTTTAATTTCGATCTCTATTCCTCGTATCCGTGACTTCCGTGGCTTAAATCCTAAGTCATTCGATGGTCGTGGTAACTACAGCATGGGCGTTCGTGAGCAAATCATCTTCCCTGAAATCGAATACGATAAAATCGATAAGATTCGCGGATTAGATATCACTATTACTACTAGCGCGAAAGATAACGAAGAAGGACTAGCTTTATTGTCTGCCTTTGATTTCCCGTTCAAGAAGAAGGTGTAGAGTTATGGCTAAAACGTCAATGAAAGCTCGTGAAGCTAAAAGAACTAAGTTAGTAGCACAATATGCTGAAAAGCGTGCTGCATTAAAAGCAATCATTTCTAGTGAAGCTTCTTCTGAAGAAGATCGCTGGGAAGCTGTATTGAAACTTCAAAGTTTACCTCGTGATTCATCAAGTAGTCGTCAACGTAACCGTTGTAACATTACTGGTCGTCCACATGGTTTCTTACGCAAATTTGGTTTAAGCCGTATTAAATTACGCGAAACTATGATGCGTGGTGAAGTTCCAGGTCTTAAGAAAGCTAGTTGGTAATTCACGGGAGTAAATGGTTATGATGACTGATCCTATCGCGGACATGTTTACACGCATCCGCAACGGTCAATCTGCAGCAAAAGTTGCAGTACAAATGCCATCTTCAAAAGTTAAAGTTGCAATTGCTAACTTACTTAAAGAAGAAGGTTATATTTCAGATTTTTCAGTTACAGGTGAAGTAAAGCCTGAGTTAGCTGTTACATTGAAATATTTTGAAGGTAAAGAAGTAATTGAAGTGATCAAACGTGTTTCACGTCCTGGTCTTCGTATATACAAAAGCTGTGATGAACTTCCTAAAGTTCTTGCTGGCATGGGTATTGCGATCATTTCGACTTCTAAAGGTTTGATGACGGATCGTGCCGCTCGCTCTGCGGGTATTGGCGGTGAAGTTCTTGGTTTCGTAGAGTAAGGAGAATAATATGTCTCGTGTTGCAAAAGCACCTGTCGTTGTTCCTGCTGGCGTTACCATTACGTTATCAGGTCAAGACATTACAGTTAAAGGTCCAATAGGCGAATTATCTCGCACGATCCATAGTGACGTTGTTGTTTCTCAAGAAGAAAGCAATATCATTACTAATATCGTTGCTGATGTTAAAGGCGCTTGGGCTCAAGCCGGTACTACACGTGCTTTAATCAATAATATGGTTGAAGGTGTTAGTAAGGGTTTCGAAAAGAAATTAATTTTACAAGGTGTTGGTTACCGTGCTAAAGCTGCAGGTAAATCTTTAGATTTATCTTTAGGTTTTTCACACCCAGTTAAGCACGCTATTCCTGCAGGAATTACTTGTGAAACTCCTAGCCAAACTGAAATCATACTGAAAGGTTGTGATAAGCATTTAGTTGGTCAAACCGCTGCGAACATTCGTGCATACCGTAAACCTGAGCCTTATAAAGGTAAAGGTGTTCGTTACGCTGATGAACACGTTCGTCGTAAAGAAGCTAAGAAGAAGTAGGGTAATACTATGGATAAGAAAACATCTCGTTTGCGCCGCGCTAAACGCGCTCGTGCAAAAATTAGCGAGTTGGGTGCGAATCGTTTAGTTATATTCCGTACTCCTCGTCACATTTACGCTCAATTAATCGCTCCAACTGGTTCTGAAGTAATCGCATCTGCGTCTACCTTAGACAAAGAAGTTGCAGCTACAATTGAAAAAACAGGTAATGTTGCAGCAGCAACTGCAGTAGGTACAGCAATTGCTGAACGTGCTGTAGCAAAAGGTATCACTAAGATAGCTTTTGATCGCTCTGGTTTCCTTTACCACGGTCGCGTAAAAGCGTTAGCAGAAGCAGCTCGTGAAGCTGGCCTTCAGTTCTAAGGGTTTATAATGGCTAATCATAATCAAGAAAACTCACAACAAAGTGATATGGCTGAAAAGCTAATCGCAGTTAACCGCGTATCAAAAGTGGTTAAAGGTGGTCGTATTTTCAGTTTTACTGCACTAACAGTAGTTGGTGACGGTAACGGTCGTGTTGGTTTTGGCTACGGTAAAGCACGTGAAGTGCCTGCTGCAATCCAAAAAGCAATGGAAAAAGCACACCGTAACATAGTAACAGTTGACTTGAAGGGTACTACTCTTCAACACTCTATCAAGGGTCGTCATTCTGGTTCTAAAGTTTACATGCAACCAGCTTCTGAAGGTACAGGTATCATCGCCGGTGGCGCGATGCGTGCAGTACTTGAAGTTGCAGGCGTTCAGAACGTATTGTCAAAAGCATACGGTTCTACTAACCCAATCAACGTAGTTCGCGCTACTGTTTCTGCTTTAGTGAATATGCATTCACCTAAAGGCATGGCAGCTAAACGTGGCAAAAGCGTTGCAGAAATTTTGGGGTAATTGAGCATGTCTAAAACAGTTAAAGTAACTCAAATAAAAAGTTCTATCGGTCGTTTACCGAAGCATAGAGCTACATTGAAAGGCCTTGGTCTACGTCGTATTAATCATACAGTTGAGTTAGAAGATACTCCATCTGTACGTGGTATGATCAACAAGGTTTATTACATGATTAAGGTGGAGGATTAATAATGCATTTAAATACTTTATCCCCTGCACCAGGATCTCACAAAGCTAAAAAGCGCTGTGGTCGTGGTATTGGTTCAGGCATCGGTAAAACTGGTGGTCGTGGTCACAAAGGTCAGAAGTCTCGTTCTGGCGGTAGTGTACGTCCTGGTTTTGAAGGTGGTCAAATGCCATTGAAACAACGTTTACCTAAATTTGGTTTTACTTCACGTAAATCTTTAGTTCGCGCTGAAGTTCGTTTACATGAATTAAACCTAGTAAAAGGTGATGTTGTTGATATTCACGCACTTAAAGATGCAGGCCTAATTACACGTAATATCGTAGCTGTTAAAGTTATGTTATCTGGCGAAATTACTCGTCCAATTACATTACGTGGTATTGCGGTAACTAAAGGCGCACAAGCAGCTATTGAAGCTGCTGGTGGCAAAATAGAGGAATAATACACAATGGCTACACCAGGAATGGCTACTTCACAAGGTAGTAAAGGCGCAGGCGGTTTGTCTGAGTTGAAACAAAGATTATGGTTCGTATTCGTTGCCTTAGTTGTGCTTCGTTTAGGGTCTTTTGTGCCAATCCCTGGTATTGACGCCGCTGTATTAGCTCAGTTCTTTGAACAACAAAAGGGCACTATCGTAGAAATGTTTAACATGTTCTCCGGTGGTGCACTTGAGCGAGCCTCAGTATTGGCGCTAGGTATTATGCCGTACATCTCAGCTTCGATTATTATGCAATTGCTTACTGTGGTTCACCCCGCAATGGCAGAGCTTAAGAAAGAAGGTGAGGCTGGACGTCGTAAGATCAGCCAATACACACGCTACGGCACTTTAGTTCTAGCAACAGTCCAATCGATAGCGATTGCCAGAAGTTTACCGGATATGATGCAAGGCCTTGTTATTAACGCTGGCTTTGGTTTCTACTTCACTGCGGTTATAAGTTTGATTACTGGTACCATGTTTTTAATGTGGTTAGGTGAACAAATTACTGAACGCGGTATAGGTAATGGTATTTCGATAATCATCTTTGCTGGTATTGTTGCTGGCATGCCCTCTGCAGTTGGTCAAACAGCTGAAATGGCGCGTCAAGGTGAATTGCACTTATTAGTATTATTGCTAATCGGCGTTGTGGTATTTGCAGTAACTTTCTTAGTAGTATTTGTGGAACGTGGTCAACGACGTATTGTTGTTAACTACGCTAAACGTCAGCAGGGCCGCAAGGTGTTTGCTGCACAAAGTACACATTTACCATTGAAAGTGAATATGGCTGGTGTTATACCGCCAATCTTTGCCTCAAGTTTAATCTTGTTCCCAGGCACGCTTGCGAGCTGGTTTGGTCAAGGTGACGGCCCGGTTGCTGATTTCTTACAAGGCGTTTCAGGAGCTATGTCTCCAGGACAACCTTTGTATGTAATGATGTTAGCAGCAGCAATTATATTTTTCTGTTTCTTTTACACGGCTCTTGTTTTTAATCCGCGTGAAACAGCAGATAACTTGAAAAAGTCAGGTGCGTTCATTCCAGGGATTCGTCCGGGTGAACAAACATCCAAATATATTGATAAAGTAATGACCCGTTTAACCCTTTGTGGTGCGGCGTATATTACCTTTGTCTGTTTGGTTCCACAGTTTATGATCATGGCGTGGGACGTACAGTTCTACTTCGGCGGTACATCATTATTGATTATCGTAGTTGTGATTATGGACTTTATGGCACAAGTACAAACGCATATGATGTCTCATCAATATGACAATGTACTTAAGAAAGCAAACTTAAAAGGTTATGGTCGTTAGACCGAACTGATTTAGTTAACGGAGTATAAAATGAAAGTACGTGCATCCGTAAAAAAGATTTGTCGTAATTGTAAAGTGGTAAAACGTAAAGGCGTAATTCGCGTTCTTTGTGTTGAACCAAAGCACAAACAAAGACAAGGTTAAGATTAGTTTTTAATCAAAATCTTTTAGAAGTGGCATTATGTAGATAACTCTGTATAATGCCGCTTCGATTTGCAGAAAAAGAGAATGGTTGGGTATCCTAACGGGCTTTCCAACCAACGTAATTTAAATTATTAATAGGAGATGTGATTAGTGGCCCGTATCGCTGGCATTAACATCCCTGATCGTAAGCATGCAGTAATCGCCATTACTGCGATTTACGGTATTGGAGCTACACGTGCGAAAGCAATCTGTGCAGCCTCTGGTATCGCTGAATCAACGAAGATCAGTGAATTGGACGAAGCAAAAATTGATTTGCTACGTGCAGAAGTGGACAAATTTACCGTTGAAGGTGATTTGCGCCGTGAAGTTTCAATGAACATTAAACGTCTTATGGATTTAGGTTGTTACCGTGGCATTCGCCATCGTCGCAGTCTTCCTCTACGTGGTCAACGCACTAAAACAAATGCGCGTA
>Ga0209396_1004715_pt1 | contig 13159 bp, 10 predicted proteins | sample GOMGulsemesocosm_6_FD_184638 | JGI IMG/M metagenome (GOLD analysis project Ga0209396, IMG submission 184638) | Methane-oxidizing microbial communities from mesocosms in the Gulf of Mexico - GOM8C Gulf of Mexico (SPAdes) (version 2) | ecosystem: Environmental > Aquatic > Marine > Cold seeps...
CTACCTGAATATTCGCCATCAACAACTGGCGGCGCCCTTAGCGGAACAATTAAACAGTCTGATTAATGAAAAAAAACCGTTGATCGAATTGTGGAAAAGAGAAGTGCAATAACCATTAATTCGAAAACTTAGAACAACCTTACCCCTAGCCGACACAGCATCAAAAGGCCAATAGAATACGCTCGATCATTAAATCTACGGAGCTAACACCAAGGCTCTCTGGAGCAATGAAAACATTTAGCGTTATGACGATGAGGTTGCTCAACCGGTCAACTAAATAATATATTCATAACAACGAGAATTATTGTCGAGGGATCGATACAAAACCCCGCAAGCTGTTGGTCTGGAATACAGCGTACGAGGTTAACTAAATGCTAAAACTTGCCCTTACCGATGGGAGTCAGGGCTCGCAGAAGGACAAAGTAATAACATTAACGGTCAATCACCAGCAAACACCTTGATAGTTAGCGCATGGCATCATTGGGTTTCCCACACGTACAAGATCTATCACATGTACTTCTTCTGCGGCAATTTTCATTACTCTCTGCGCATATTCCGCGTTATGACTCAGCACCACCGCTTGCGTATTTTCAACCATTTCCTCTAAAGATTCACAATGGCAGGCGTGTAACTTTTGGTTTATCTCAGGGTCTCGATCCAGCATGCTGTCACGGGTAACACAAGGGTCATAAAATTCAATATCCAAACCACGTTGCCAGAGAGTTTTTATCAGTTGTAAGAATGGGCTCTCACGTAAATCGTCTGTACCTGGTTTAAATGTAACACCAACTAGACTTATCTTCTGGACATCTAACTTATCAATAATCTCTGTAGCGTGTAATACGTGCTCATCATTACTGGCATTGATATGATCCATGATCGGTACATCAACGCCTAGGTGTTTCGCCAAGCAATTAATTCCACGTGTATCCTTTGGAAGGCAAGAACCGCCGTAGGCAAAACCAGGCTTAAGGTAATACGGAGATATGTTAAGTTTGCGATCAGCCAAGAAAATATTCATTACATCATGACTGTCCACATCACAAGCTTTACAAAGACGCCCCACCTCATTGGAGAAACTGACTTTTAGAGCATGCCAAGTATTATCAACATACTTCACAAATTCAGCGGCTTCAAGAGACGTCTCTATAAACTCACCAGGTATATCCGCATAAAGTAATTTAGCCATGCGCAAACCCGCCGCATCGGTGGAACCTACGACTGTTTTAGGTGGATGAAAAAAGTCATCCACCGCTGTACTCTCACGTAAAAACTCTGGGTTAAAACATACACTAAATCCCTTTCCACACTCCTTCCCAGAACTTTCTTCTAGAATCGGAATCAATACATCGCGGGTCGTCCTCGGGGGCACAGTACTTCGAAAAATAACCACGTGAAACTCATCTTTATCCTTAAGAGCTGATCCAATATTGTCGGCAGCTTCTTTTAGGTAAGTCAGATCGCAACCTCCGTCATGACGGCTAGGCGTTCCCACACTAACCAGTGTAACGTCACTGTCCAACACGGCTTCACGGGTAAACGTGGTGGCAAATAACAGAGATTTTTCACGACCTAATTTCAGAAGCTCCTCCAAACCTTCCTCAACAATCGGTGAGTGCGCACGATTTATATCAGTAACTTTATTTTGATTAGGATCAACACCAATTACCTGATGCCCTTTACGTGAAAAACATGCAGATGATACTGCCCCGACGTAACCAAGCCCCAAAATGGACAGCCTAGGCTTTACCAACACCGGTGTACTCGGTATGCGTACAACATTACTATCAGCTTGTGGGCCGCCAATAAATTCAAAATCGGTAGAGTAAGGACGAGACATTGGATTTTGTTCAATCATGATAAATTCCTCAGTACTAAACGATTAACTTCAAGCAGACATGGTGTAAAAGTAATTACATGGTGATTACTGCAGGTATCGCACCAACTTGAGATAGTTCTTTAAATTCAGTAAGTTACAATAAAACACAACCAGAAAAACACATTGATATACGCGTTTTGCATTCTGCAAAGCGATTTGCATTGCGCCTTAGCTATTACGCCAAACAAGTCGTACAACCTTCCCACTCGGCCCCGCGCCACTGGCTTCCCATGACCTTGGTCTAATTTTTGCTAATTTATATATCAAGGAAAAGACAAATTTTCGAGCCTATTCATACAGATATTTTATAAATCAGATATCGAATATCCAAGGAATTAAAAATGAATACTAGCTGGGGAAAAGTAAAGAATTCATACCATAAAGCTGGAATCCATCTATTAATATTTAGCTTAGTAGCGACCCTATCTAGCTTGGCACTGCCTATATACAGCCTTCAAATTTTCGACAAGGTGCTGACAAGTCAACGACTTGAGACGTTATGGATGCTTCTGTCACTGTTTATTATTTTCGCTTTATTATGGGTAGGGTTTGATCGATTACGTAGAAAAATACCCATGCAACTTTTTACTTACATACAAAAAACGACAAGAGATGAGTTATTAACCAAAGAATTTAACGGCTCATTGAATCAAGAAGATCAGAAGCCAAGCTTAAACTTAATGAAACTACAGAAACACATACACCACCCCTGTTTAATCTCACTTACTGACGCACTATTGTCGCCACTGCTAATCTTTACACTCTATTTACTTCATCCGCTCTTTGCACTATTAATGTTTTCTGGAAACATCAGCTACTGCCTGCTTATCGTTTATCAGCAAAGGGCTTTAACAAACCAGAAAACTTCAGAGAGTAAAACAACGATAGCTCAAATTGATATCAATGAAGCTAAACAATTTGGTTATATTGATCACCTTAAAACTAGATTCAACCAAGAACTGAGCAACCATCTAAATAACAAAGATCAGAGTCATAACATTCAAAACAACATTCAGTCAATCAGCCTAGGGCTCAAGGTATGCCTATTAATGGCACTGCCAACGCTTGGGGCAACACTGTTATTAGATCAGAGCATTACACCGGGCATGTTACTCGCCGCCTTGATTATCGGCAGCCGATCATTGCTACCTTTTGAGAATGTACTGCAACAGTGGAGACTGCTTCAAAGCCTGCTGGATAGCTTGAAAGTTCTGAAATCACACCTCGACGTCCCCTCTTTAGAAGACCGCTATCAACCCCTTAAAGCGCTCACCGGCACGCTCACATTTAAACGTCGAGCTTCAAATGTAAAGAAATTTAACTCGAACGAGATTGTCATTGATTCTGGTCAGCGCTGGGCATTGATTGGTCCAAATAACAGTGATATTTCATCATTAATAGCGACTTGTTTAGGTGAGCAAACCAGCAGTCTTTACAGCGTATGGCTTGATCATTATGACAGCCGTCACCTCAGCAGCCGATGGATAAGTCAGCAGGTAGGATTAGCCTATGAAGTCGCTCCCAGTAACTCCGACTCAATTCGCGATTACCTGTCACGGTTTAATTTACACCAATGCAGTCCGACGTGTATCAATCAGAATTTATTGCAAGCCATATCATGGCTCGAGCTTGATAAGCTCTTGGGTGCTCTGGCTCAGGGCGACCTTACCAAGCTTCACAGCATCGCCAATCAATACAGTTTGCGGTGGCGGCTGGCGCTAGCTCGAGCAATATACGCAATGCCCAGTATGGTTGTACTCGACCATATAGACAGTCGCTGCGACAGCGATGAACTCGCGCTATTTGAACGCTTACTCGAACGATTGCATAGGGCGGGAACAACCGTCATCGTCAGCAGCCATAGAAAATCAATCATGCAAGCCGCTGATGGTGTCCTATTAATGGAAAAAAATGACATTATTTTTGCTGATGCACCGTCAGCATTAATACATCCATCTATGCGAACAGAACCAGAACAAGAACCACACAACCCCAAAACGGCAACATTAAAAGCGGTTAAACAATCGCCATACAGTGTCAACTCAGTCGCTACTCAGTCGCAGGAAACCCTTCATAAAACAAACACTTTAAAGGGATCCGTATCATGATAACTTCTAAAAAACAAACGGATGGACGGCCCACAGAGGCTTCATATATTTTAAATTTTGAAATAAAATCCGCCCTACTGCTCGTCATATTAAGTATATTTTTTATTGCCGCCTGGATGACTTTAGCGCCACAATACAGCGCCGTGATAGCAACCGCTGACGTTGCGCTAAAAGGGCATAAACAAACCCTTCAGCATCAAGAGCGCGCACACATAGCCGAAGTATTTATCGAAGAAGGCGATGCGGTTTACAAAGGACAAACCGTGATTCGATTAGATGATCAAGAACTTCAAATACTGGCTCGAAGCCTTGACGAACAGTGGTTTGAACACCAACTTCAACTGGCTTTCTTGAAAGCAACCATCAACAACAAAAAACAACTCATTATTCCTGACCACATAGTCAAATTAGCTAATGAACTGCAACTTATACCGAAACTGGTAAACCGCCAACACCGGTATAACACTCAAACATCACACTTGAGGCGAGAATTAGCGCTACTGGATATTCAGTATCAACGCCACCAGCAACATGCTCAAAGCCGTGACAATGAGCGCCAGAGAGTACTCCAGCAACTGTCATTGATGCAGCCAGAGTTAAGAGCTATCGAACAACTTTCGGCCTCACAGATGGTTGCCAAAAATAGCATTTTAAAACTGCGGGTAACAGCCTTGGAACTAACAAAAAATTCCGAAAAGTTATCCAGTGAAGCCAACCAATCAAGATTACTTATAAAGCAAACAGCACTGGAGAAAGAGCAGAGAAAACAACAACTTATCCTGTCTTCTCAAAATGAACAACGGCAAATAAACCGAAACCTTCCAAGACTTATTAAAGAGCGAAAAATTATCCAACAAAAGCTTGGACGCCTTCATATTAAGGCCCCCATTGATGGTCGAGTACAAAACCTACACGTCAATGCCGTAGGCAGTCAACTTGAAGCAGACCAGCCCATAATGGAAATAATACCATCCAGTGCAACGCTACTAATTGAAGCAAAAATAGCCCCTCAGGACATAGACAAGGTACTAAACAGCAAACAGGCAAGAGTACGCTTAAGTGCCTATAACAGTCGTCAAACACCTCTATTAAACGCAGAGATCCTGCGTTTATCTGCACATATATTTCAAGATACACAAGGGCATAAGTTTTACCGTCTGCTACTTCGCATTCCAGCCTCACAACTGGAAAGGGTGCCATATGTTGATCTCTACCCTGGCATGCCCGCAGAGGTTATTGTGATCTCCAAAGCTCGGACAATTCTGCAATACCTATTCGAACAATTGTCACAAACATCACAACGTTCTTTACGAGAAGCCTAACACTCAAAACTATCGCAAGGGAGTTCCATCATGACAATCTATAAACGGCGTATAAGACACTACTACGCACTGTTAGGTTTTGCCGATTACTGCACTGTTAATAACAAGCGACACGCGCAAGTTCTCGGCAAGCTCTGCGCTCAAAAACAGCTGGGACTGGCCGTAGGAAATACCTCTGGAACCTTCTCAGCCGCGCTAGAGTCATGCCATAAAAATGGCGGCCACAGTTTGGCTGTACTAGAGGCAGGAGTAACACTAAACAACCCAAATAATATCGACATTATTGACTGGCAACCGTCACAGTGCTTAAAACATCATTTGCTCGCCTGTATGGCCGATGCTGCTATCATTATTGGCGGCGGTTCTGGCAGCGCCTTATTAGCCCAAGAACTATTGAAGCTAAATAAACCAGTCACTGCGATCAGAGGCACTGGGGGAATCGTAGAGGACGTATTGGACAAGGAAATTATGGTACTTAATAATGTTCGCGAAGCCTTTGACATATGCAAACAAAACCGTCGTAATCAGGCAGCCAATGACTCTATCACAGACCTTTGGCTTGCCACGCCTGAAGCTTACGATAAAGCGTCGAAGCGCTGACTTCTAAGTAGGCTGCCGCCTTGGGGATGTTGCCCTTACAGTGATCAATAGCACGCTCAATGGCCTGTTTTTCAATTATCCACAGCGGCTCAATTGCCGGGAGAAGAACAGCCATTTCAGCTTCGCTGCTATTACCCAACAGATCTTCCATGCGATCACAGGGCTGGCTGGCGGGAGATTTCTGTATACCATCACTATCATCCAATATTCGCCCCCTCACCGGAGACACTTTGGAGGGGGCTTCTAGTACCTCATTAACGGGCGCTACAGTCTCCAAAATATCGGCGTGAAGCTCTTGATCGATACTGGAAAATTCTTTTAGCCCATTGCGACACATGCTTGCATTAATGAGTGAACCATTATTGAGTACGATCAGACTGTGAATAAAATTCTCTAGCTGACGAACATTTCCAGGCCAGTTATATTGCTTTAATACTTTTAATGCCTCAGCACTGAACGCTTGCTCAGGGCGTGTTTCTTTAGCGCAGATAACCTGTAATAAATGTTGAGCAATGTGTTCAATATCTTCGCCGCGATCACGCAGAGGCGGCAGATTAATTACGATGACATTAAGTCGGTAGAATAAGTCCTCTCTAAAGTCACCGGCTTTTACCGCATCTTGTAAACGAGTTGACGACGCGGTCACCAACTGGGCCTTAAAGGGGAGTAGCTCTTGGCTACCTAATGGCGAGAACTCACGTTCTTGAATCACTCGCAATAGCTTTGCCTGTAACGCAACAGGTATGGTGGTGACCTCATCCAAAAATAGAGTCCCCTCAGCCGCAGCCGAGAGAAACCCTTGCTGATTTGCGATCGCACCGGTAAATGCCCCTTTTTTATGGCCAAACAACTGAGACTCCATCAAATTATCAGAAAAATTTGCACAGTTAACCGCAACAAATGGTTGACTCTTTCGGTAACTTTCGTTGTGACATGCTACCGCCACACGCTCTTTACCAGTACCTGTTTCACCTGTAACAAATATAGGCACATTACCGGTGGATGCCTTTTCTATTCTCTGGAATAGCGCAAACATATTGGCGCTAGCACTGATCATGCCGTGAAAGCTGGCCACCTTTTTAAAGGTCGACTCAGCTTCACAGATCGGCGGAGAATCCAGTAGTGTTCGAGTTGATAAAATCTTATCCACTAAGAACAACAATTCACTGTCATCCCAAGGCTTGCAAATATAGCGTTCAATAATCCGTTGGTTAAAGGCATCAGCAACGGCGCTAAAATCATTGTGCGCACTGACGAGTACACACGGTATTTGTGGCTCGCGAGATTTCATTTCTCTCAGCATATCCGTGCCAATCATCTTCGGCATACGCTGATCAGAAATAACAAGGTCTGGTACCTGATTGTCTAATGCCGCTAGCGCTAGTTCAGGTTCATTGAATTTCATCACGGTAATGGGTAATTCTCTCAAGCAACGCCCAATAGCTTCTAATATCAAAGGCTCATCATCGACCAGAAAAACGACAGGTAACTCAGTATTTCTCATGTGTATCCCTTCACTATTCAAGTATCTCGTGGCCAATCGACAGCCCCACTCTTATGTACAAAAAACAACCTCACAAAATACGCTGAATTCACACTGACAGACCTTCAATATCAAGCAGGGATCTCACTTTCTCGAGCAGCTCATCATTGTCAAAAGGTTTCGTCATTACACACGCAGCACCTAAGTCCCTTGCTTGCTCCAACACCTCAGGCTGTGCCGCAGACAGCACCAAGACCTTAACCGCGAGCATTCCCTTATTACGCATCATCTCTAGAACTTTTAATCCATTAAGGCCAGGCATATTGAGATCGAGTATCATGACTTCAGGCACATGCCGAGCCAGGGCGAACCCCGCAGCAAAACCGTCGTGTACTACCTCAACTTCAAATCCGTCAGAGTACAAAACACGACGTATGGACGAGGCTACGCCAACATCATCGTCAACCACCAACACTCGATCGCCTGCCCCCCCTTTCACGTCGTCAACAGACGCCTCCCAAGCTTCTGGTAACGGTAAAGTATGACGCATCATGAAATCGCGTAAAGCCTCATGATCCACACGCCTGTCTCCCCGCCCAGGCAGCTTCCTAGCGGCCAGATCACCGCGTTCAATCCAGTTAATCACCGTACGCTGACTCACATCACAGAGACTCGCTACCTGACCGGTGGTATAGCTTTTCAAAGGGTTCATGTTTTGAAGGAAGTCCTAGTGGCATCATTGGCATCACATAAACATTAGTTTAGAGCGTTTTTAAGAACTAACAAATATTGGCGATATACAAGAAATTCAAGTTATATAAGTAATGTGAATTGCATTTTTATCCGTCTGAGGGGAATTTCATGTCAGATTCAATGATAAGCAAAAGCAATAAGCCTAATCACTCCCGCTTCTCCAGCCAATGGCTGTCCAGCAACGATGACTTTGTTGCCACACCGCGCCGTCAGCTGTTGCTGGTCGATGATGACGACAATGTTCGCCATGCAATACGTCGAGAGCTAGAAGTAGAGGATTACAAGATATTTGAAGCCTGTGACGCTGAAGCTGCTCTCCAGATCTTGGAAAAGAACACCATTGACATGGTTATCAGCGATCAAAGAATGCCTGTTATGTCTGGATTTAAACTGTTAGAGAGGGTTCGGCATCTATACCCAAAAACCATACGGATTTTAATATCCGGTTACACAGACTTCAGCGGTCTGGTGGCCGCGATCAATGACGCTAATATCACCGCTTTTATCAACAAACCATGGGATGAATCTGAACTTCGTGAGCTGATACGAAACCAACTCAGCGAACGTCGGAAGGGTCGTAGTTTCAAGCCTCAGGTCAATACACCTGGCGCTTGATACAACAACAGCTCGGCTCATCATATTCAATGTATTCATTGCTAATAGTTTTCAACTACACTGGATTGATGATGAGCACGAGTGACCCACAATGGCCGTAATAGCCAATAAGATTCAACAACATACAGCGACTATACTCTGTGTCGATGATGAGCCCTCTATTCTGGAAAGCCTCAAACGCTTCTGCAACGCCAACCAATGGCAAGCTATATGCGTTGACAGCGGCCCCGAAGCTCTTAAAGCCCTCAAACAGGCGGAACAAAGCAGTATAAGTATCGACCTTATTATTTCAGATATGCGCATGCCCAATATGACCGGTGCTGATCTTCTGAAACAAACCCGACAGCTATACCCCGAAATACCTAGAATTCTCCTCACAGGCTACGCCGACATTGATGCCCTATCAAAAGCCGTCAACGAATGTGCAATCTATAATTATATCTCTAAACCCTGGGACGCCAATCTATTAACCAATGTAATAAAAAGCTCGCTTGAGTTCACTTTTATAAAGAGAGAAAGACTGAGGCTTGAAACCTTAACCATTGAACAAAATAAACGATTAAAAGACATTAATGAAGACCTTGACGCTAAGGTAAACGAGCGAACCATCGAAATAGAACAAGCGCTTACGTTACTTAATTTATCCCACGAAAAACTGCAAAGTAACTTTTCGGATACACTCAACGTTCTAGCTCAATTGATGGATTTCAAGGAAGGTCGAGATTACCGTCATTCACACATTGTCTGTGCTCAGTCCTGTCAACTGGGTAAACGATTAAACCTATCGGATGGGCAACTTGAACTTCTACACATCGCCAGTTTACTCCATGACATTGGAAGTTTGAGCCTACCTGAATCTGTTTTTACGACACCTCAAGATAAATTGGACGAACGTAACAAACGTCTATATAAAAAACATGTCTTACTGGCTGAAGCCGCACTCATGAACTCCCCTAGCCTGACGGAAGTAGGAAAGATAATCAGAGCACATCATGAGCGCCTAAACGGCTCTGGATTTCCAGACGGTTTAAAAGGGGAAGAAATACCCATCGAGTCAAGAATCATCAATATTGTTAGTATGTTTCACGATCTAGAACACGGACGTATCGTACATGACATTCATGATTCTAAACTCGCCACACAATACATGCTTAAGCTTTCTGGCCAACACTTTGACGCAAACATTCTCAAAGAGTTTCTTTCTATGATCCACGAAAAGGATCAAGACCAGAGCATATCTTTCACAGCCAATAGCCAAGAGCTTAATGAGGGCATGGTATTAGCCAAAGATATCGTTTCCAGTAGAGGGCTGCTACTGCTAACCCAAGGCACCATTATTAGTGGCGATATAATAAACAGCATAAAACGCATAGAAAAGGAAACCGCCGAAACTTTTACATTCCTTATTTTTGCCACACAAAAAGACTAAACCGAATGAATAATACAGACATCGATTACCAGACTTTATACAACGAAGAAAAGTCAGCGAGAATAAGTGCAGAAAGCCTCATGGGCACTCGCTCTAAAGAGCTACATTTCGCCCACGACGCACTTAAATCAGCTTACCACAAGTTAAAAAACCAAAATGCACAGCTCTTACACCAAGAAAAACTGGCCTCTATTGGGCAACTCGCAGCAGGTGTTGCGCATGAAATAAACAACCCAATAAGCTTCGTAAAAAGCAACCTAGGAACACTTAACAACTATACGAATAAGATAGTTAAAGTCATGAACACCTACCAGACAGGTCTAACAACTTTACTATCCGGAGAGGTTACTGACAAAGATTCGATCATTAGAAACATTCAATTAATCGAAGAAGAAATTGATATCGACTACATACTTGGTGACCTTTCCGCCCTACTTAAAGAATCTCAAGAGGGAGCCGAACGCATTCAAAGCATTGTTGAAGGACTCAAGAATTTCTCTAGACAAGACACCAGCGAACTAGAGATACTGGACATACACGAGTGCTTCAACAACACCTTCCGTCTGTTAAACAATGAAATAAAGCACAAAGCAGAACTTGTAACAAACTTTGGTGTTATACCTACTCTATTGGGTCATCCAGGTAGCTTTGGTCAGGTACTGCTCAACCTTGTAGTGAACGCCTGTCAGGCCATTGATGACTTTGGAAAGATCACGGTCACCACAAAAACCCTCAACAGTTCTATTATTATTACGATTGAGGACAACGGTAAAGGCATAGAAAAGGATGATATAACCCGTATTTTCGACCCTTTCTTTACAACCAAAGAAGTCGGTGAAGGAACAGGACTTGGGCTATCGATATCTCATGGGATAATAAAAAAACATCAGGGTGTTCTGGAAGTTAAAAGTGACGTTGGACGCGGAACTTGCTTTACCATCACCCTGCCCATGGAGAGAAGTGAACGTGAAGATCGTCGTAAAACTGATAGACGATCTAACATTAACTTTTAATATTAATCCTACTAAATAGCCAGCATCTAATTTATATAAACTAATCAAAGGAGTAATTTAGTCCCAGCGACACCATGGAGCGCGTGTAGGACAAGTAATTATCTGAATTATCTTCAAACTCGTGACTCATACGCAGCCGCCAATTCAGTGGGCGTCCTTCTACCTGAGTTAACGGCCCTTCATAGCTCACCCTGATCCCGCAAGTTTCTCTTAAGCGACCTGCATTACCGGTTTCTGATTCTGGTGGCCTCGCAGAGTCTATTAGGTAGTCACGACTGGAGCAGTGGCCACCCACCTCGAGCATACGCTGACCTGACAAGGTGTAAGTCATCAGCAGATCAAGTTTCTGATAATTAAGATCTCGGTAACCTTCAGCATCATCCCGCGCATGATATCCACTCAGGTATGCTTTGAAAGACATCTTTTCTGACAGCGACTTTTTCAGTAGGACCCCATAACCATTAAAATGATAACTCACCGGTGATTGTTCAATATTTACACCCAACAAATCATCGTTGAGTAACTCATCATAACAACGCTCACGACTATAAACAAAAGCCCGTAAATACAAGCCGCCACTCTTGTATCGAAACGTCGGTTGGACTCCATTCTCAGTGTAATCAAGGCTCTCTAACCCTAAACCATCATAGTCCTCAACATAATCGCGCTGACTCGAATACGCGTATACGGCCAATGATCTACCGCCCTCAAACCGATAAATAAATTCAGCCGCTACACGAGCACTGTTGTAATCAAAACGTTCTGCTAGAGAATCGCCACCGCTGGTGCTGGCCACACCGCGCTGAATCTGGCTATAGTAGGTGCGTCTGTCCATACGCACATCTCCGGTAATCAACAGGTTGGCACTGCGCCCTCCTATTTTAAAGCGATTAATCCAGCGCAAACGGCCATCTAACTGGTGCTTGTCCGCATCGGATGCATCGGCTTCATACCACTTACTCCGCCAAGCCGCGCTGTACCGAAGACTGCGTTTATTGGCTAGATCGTGCTTGCCTTTATGCTCTATAGCCAGCCTGGTGTAACGTGATAGATCGGTCGGATCAGACAACTTGAATGGATTAGAATCCATCCCCTCCTCCAATGTCGCCTCCAGCGCGCTCAGCGGACTCGACAGAGAAAACAACAACGAACAAGACAACGCCAGCATTGCGGCGCATGGCGGACTAACAGAAAATACCTGTTTATCGAGTAACTCCATCACGGTGTTCATAGCGATTCTCCTGTTAATCGGTTCAGCAGTTCATCGAAAAACTCACCATTGTTAAGGCTGTAGTAGCCGGGCAACTCCCAAATAAGTAATTTCGGTGGTTTGTGCGTGAAAGCATCGCTGCTCAAGTACGCCTTCAGCGCCCCGCCATAACCACCACCGCTCTGCGCTAGATTCAAGACATCCAGCTGGCTAAACTCGCTGAGGAAGCCAGAGAAGTTGAAGTTCAGCTGCCCCTTACTGTTGCTGGTACCCACCAGCACTACCTCCGCTTCAGGTAGATCGGCGAACAAGTCCTCTGTGGACAGAGATTCTGTCGCGTATTCATCAAACTGCTCCGACGGATAGGGTTTTCCACAAATTTTAAAAGCCGCGCGCTGCATGCTTCCGTCAAGTTCACGTCGAGCTTGTGCTTGGGTTCTAAACGCCGACTTGGCCAGTTTCGGATATAGATCGAGTGTTTTAATGTGCGCCGCCGTCAACTGCGCGACTCGGCGAGCGCCTTCACTGCTCCAGTGATGATCTCGAGCAAAAAATAATGGCTCTAGAGTTTTATCCGGCTCGTCGAGCGACTCGAACAATTGCGGTAACTCTGGTACCTGCAAACCCACCTTGCGCAATCGCTGTAGATAGCGGGAGTAAGCTCGACGGCCGGCTTTGATGTCGTATTTGATCTTTCCCAACTGCTGGGTTTCAACCAGACCTCGTGTGGGTATAGGCACAATCAAC
>Ga0209396_1004716_pt1 | contig 13157 bp, 14 predicted proteins | sample GOMGulsemesocosm_6_FD_184638 | JGI IMG/M metagenome (GOLD analysis project Ga0209396, IMG submission 184638) | Methane-oxidizing microbial communities from mesocosms in the Gulf of Mexico - GOM8C Gulf of Mexico (SPAdes) (version 2) | ecosystem: Environmental > Aquatic > Marine > Cold seeps...
GGAAAACTCACCCAAATATTTACCAATCAACTCATCATAAAACTTCTTCGCGGGAATAAAGTTTGAAGCGGTATCACCTTTAATTATTCTATGCCAGTTTAGGTTTTTATGATCTATTAAGACATTTTCATAGGAATTAAAACGGTCAAAATTATTGTTCCCTAATTTTGACCGTAAAAACCTTGAAAACAACGAAGGCTTTCCTCGTTGAAGCATATTCTTAAGTATATAAATAGCCGGGAGATATTTAGAACGTTCTGATTCAGAAACAACCGAATAAGATGAAATGTTTTGTACTATAAAGTTATGGTTGGTGTTGCTATAGTTCGCGCTAAAACTCTTAGATACTTTATCTTTAAATTTATCTCCCAAAACAAGGTTTTGTTTTTCACTAACTATGTCAAAAAGCTTTAAAAGCCTCTTGTTTTGATATGTGGATTGATGAGAATCTCTAGACAGTAATGTTTTGACTAATGTAAATATATATATCTTAGCGTTAGGGTGAGTTTGGTGCAGTGTTCTTGCTATTTCATTCGTTGTCGCACCTGTTGTAAAAACATCATCAACAATAAGAAAAGAAATGTCTTTTTTACTCTGAAAGTCATTTGATGACTCGTATAAGCCATTTATCTGACTATACCTTTGTGGCCTAGATAGTTTTGTTGACTTTAATGTGGCTTGGGATTTTTTTAAAAAAGATGGCAGATAATCTGCACCAATTTTTTTAGCTATTATTTCTGATAACGTACACAAGTTGTTTTTTTTCGTGACTAACTCATTGTGCCCTAATGCTCTCACAACAATATCGACTTTAGGGAGGTATTCAGCTATTTCATTTAAGAGTAACGACCACTGCTTCAATCCATTATTTTTATCATCTTTAAAGTCCAATACCTTATTTTTAATTTCTCCATCATAATAACCAATATAATAATGATTATTTTGATTAACGATGAAGTCATTATTTATGACATTATCTTCAAGTGAAGTATCAACTAACCCAATAACACCTTTAACAAAATCAAAGTAACTAAATTTTGATACTTGTAACAGAGCAAACTCTCCCCATTCAACACCATAAAATTTAACACCCGCATTATTAGCTGTTAAATAGTCACTTTCATTATCTCCGATATAAACACATTCATTCGATTGAAGGTTAAAGTGAGAAATACATTTTTCTATAGACTCAGGAGATGGTTTTTTCATGGATACGTCATGATAACCAACAATGTAACTGAAATTTATTCTGTGGTACTTCAGTATTTTTTCAATGTAGCCTTTAGGTGCATTACTGGCTATTGCACATTCAATCCCCAGATCATGAAGTTCATTTAGAGCTTCTTCCACACCAGGGTAAAGAATAGTTTTATGTAAATTTCGGAATACTTCTCCCCATTGACCACCATCCATCGAAGATTTTAATTGGCTGGAGTCAACTAGAGTCATATCAAAGTCGAATACTACACATCTAATCAAAGTAACGTTCCTTGTACTTTCTTTTCAGAAATTAGCTCTAATTCTTTTTTATGTAGCTTTTCGAGTATATTCGGGTATGAAGACTTAGTGTACGGCTCAACTTCCGAATCATTAGATATTGAGATAATCCCTGAGATTTGCTCAATATCTTTATCCTGATAACCACTTTTCGTGTGGTCAGGAACATAAATGAGTCGGTTTTCTTGTTTAGCTGCGTTTACCGCATGCATTGTCCCACCATTAGTTGATGTTTCAATCGGGAAAACAGCTAAAGAAAGACCCGTTTGAATTCTATCTCTTTTTATAAATAAGGGTGGGCTAATTGTTATTCCGGGTTTATTTTCTGAAATAAGAAGACCGCCATGAGATAAGATATTATCAGCTAATTGTCTATTCTTACTCGGCTGTACATTTTCTACATCAACCAATACGGCAATAGTATTACCTTTGCAGATTAGGCACTCTTCATGAGCTATAGCATCAATCCCAAGAGCTAAACCACTAACGATGACAAACCCTGATGAAACTAAAAAACTTGTTGTTTTTGCTGCTATTGCTTTTCCAAGAGGGGTATTGTTCCTTGTACCAACAACTGCAACATTTCTATTTTGAGAGAATAACTCAATGTTTCCTTTACAAAATAATAGTGTCGGTGGGGACTTTATTAATTTAAGAAATTTGGGGTAAAGCTCACTGGTGATTGCTACAACTTTGATCCCTTTTGTCGCCAAAGATTCAATTTCTTTATTCGCATGAACAATAGCTTCGTTTAATAAGCTTTTATTAGGATAAACCCCTATAATTTTTTTGTAGCTAGTTAAATTTGAGTTTATCTCTGTATCGTTAAAAACTAAATCTAGTAGCTTTGTTACATTTGAATCATTAAGTTCATCAATTAATTTAATAATAGTAACAGGTCCAATCCCTTTTATGCTTTGAAGCGCAAGGATTTCACTTTCATGCATTATTTAATATTTCCATCTAATTAAACTCTCTACACAATAATATACTAACGATACCTCTTAGCAACGGTTAAGACATTGATTTAAAATATAGTTGTAAGATTTGATAAAGATAAAGATAAATGTAAATAACTGTGACTGGTCCTGATTCATGAGGTTTTTCCATCAATAGAGCTTTTACGGATCTAACTTGTAGAGTAACTGATATTTTAATGTTTCAAAATTTTAGTCACATTATCTAGGATTCAGTCAGCAAACTTAATGATCACTTGTAGCCAAAAGCGGTCATTATCTTTTGTAAAATAATAAACATATTAGTGGCAATTTTAATCAGGTATCACTACAAGTTTGAGGGACTGGTGTAAGCTCAAAGCCGCTACTGAAGGTTCGTATTGGAAGGCTCACGGTTTACTATTTATCGGTAAATTTACGAGTAAAAATCATTCCGCCTAACGTTCACTTAGATACTAATAGACGTTAGACTTCGCTTATTAAGCGACAACTGAACCGACAACCAGACATTAACATCAATAACCTTTTGATTTGAATATAAACACAAACAAGGTGCATTATTAAATTATATTTTTCAGCACCTTGAATTAATAAAGTTAAAGGTGTACATTTTTTAACACATAATGAATTATTAAGCTTTATATGTCAGATACCCCGAATGATAGTTTCAAAAAAACTATTTTAATAACTGCCTTTTGCGCCTTGATTGCTGGTTTTTTTGAACTAGTGCCAAAATTCTTTTTAGAAAGCGGCCAACAAAACAACCGTATTTATGTAGAGAAGGTAAATAGAGACATGTCTTTATTAAAGTCTAAAGATTTAGCTTTTCAAGCTGCCATTCTTGATGCAACAGTACTACTTTCTGAAAACATCCTTGAAATAGCGAGAAAAAAGAACAGTATTGAAGAGTTTGAACATACAACAAAGTTTACTAGTGAAAATATAGTCATTGAAAGTACCTTAATAAATACCGAACAAGCAAAGCTTATAGTGCAATTAGAAAGTAAAATTGGGAAAATATCAATATTCACTGTATCTGAATTATCTGATGGTGAATTTTCTAAGTACAGTACAGAACTCTACGGAAGAGTAACAAACGGTAAGTCTTTAGAGAAAAGATCTCTCCTTTTTAAAACTCTTGATTTTGAGGTTTTAGATTTTAATGAAAAACTTACAAGTGTAAATTTAATTCAATTACTCACCCAAAGTAATATTCACTTTTCAGATATAACAATTGAAACTGAAGATACTGATGAAAAACTTATAAGTGTTACACTAATTATTAATATTCACGGTATAGGTAATGTAAAAGCTACAGGTTATGGAATTTCAGAATAAATAAAATAGAACAACAAACACTAATTCAACTATATTTCAGAGCTTTTGTTTTTCAGTATTTCCTACATTCAACCCCAAAACCAATAAATCAGTGCATCTGATGCATAAACCCAGCAACGAACTTTACCGAAAACTTTCCAATGCCGGTTGTTAAATTGCATCCAAAAATGATCCACTTAGAGCAATTAATTGTAGTGAATATTGACCCACCTATTTTGATATTTGAGCTAAGTTTTAATGAGGTACAATTGATTTCATCGGATCAGTTTTCAGTGCAATTGATGGATCAAATATTAATGAAATTTAACAAAAGTTATCATGTATACCCCCAGCGTAGCTAGTTTATTCCATACAAGGTTTTAGGCTTAAAATGCAAACTCATGAGGAATAAAGTATGCTTTTACCATTAATACCTATAATTTCAGCCCTCGCAGCCGGAGGTACTCTAGTGCCTCATGTAGCTGGTGGTATGATTGTTACAGGCACCGCTGGTTATGTTTCTGGTACGTTTATAAGTACTGCGGCTATAAGCGGATTACTTGGAAGCACATCTGCGCTTTTCGGTGCTGGTGCGTTGTACTTTTCAGGTGCGGCAGCAAGCCTTATCGGCAGCGCAGGAATATTTGGCACTACTATTGGAGCATCAGGGTTGACTGGACTTTTAATGTCCGCAGGGATAATTGCTTCAACTCCTATATGGGTTCCAATTGTTTTTGCTGTAGGGATAATATGTTGTGGTTATGTTAGTTTTCGTTTATTTAAGTTGAATCGAAAAATTAACAAAACACCTATTGGATGTGAGGCGATGTTTACCAAAACAGATGCAAAAATTGTAGAGAAAGTTATTAAACGCCTTGGGAAAAAATTAAATTCAATTAATTAAGCTTTGATAGATAGTGTTCACTAATACGAGATTGTTATCATCTAAATAATTACTTTGTGTATATTCGCTTCTGTCAGTTATTTAGCTTTAGTAAATGTTACATAAAGTGTAGTACGTTGTTTTTGACCACCCTTTTAATGATGTAATCAATTGGAGAAGCAGAGAACCGTGGCCAATATAGTTAACCATAACAGAGTGATTTATTAACTATTTAATAACTCTTGTATTTTTTTGCTTTTATTCAATTTGAGCAAATCATTAATAATTACAAATTCATTTTCTGATGTATACACAGTCAAATTTATTTGCTCAGTAATCAAGTTTTGATATAAAGATTGCTTTATATTTTTTTCCTTTTCAATTTCTAACTTCAACTTATCTAGGTTGTCTCTCTCTTGCTGAAAAAGATTAGATTGCTCAGGTGTCATGTCGTTTATGAAGTCTTTGAGGCTTGTAATTTTTGAATTTGTTTTTTGTAAAGCACTATTGAGTGATGTTATCTTCAAATCAGTAGAGTCTAGTTTTTTCATTATATTAAGGCATTTATTGAAACTAGAAAAAAACATCTCATTTTCAAGCATCAAGCCTAAACTATTAAACTTCATCAATATGTTATGTATTTCACGAGAAATAACTTTATTTCCTCTGAAATTTAAATTTGTACTGGTATCGAGGTGAAGTCCACTAAATCCTGAGTAACTTTTTTCGTTAACCGTGAATTCCAAGATTTTATTTTCATTGGTTTTTAATTCAAAATTATAAAACAAATGTTGCTTTAGTGTGTATCCATAATCGCTTATATTATATCTTAAGTCATAGGTTCCATCTAAGCACGTGGGGCCATTATACTTAATTGTTGAAATAACCCTTTCCCCCACAAAATCAATACTCCGTATTTTTGTTAAGGCATCAGAGTTATATTTTTCAATAATTAAGAATGCGCTCTTTGGAAATTCAAGTATGTTTATAAATAGTTCGTATTTATATGAATTCGTATTATTTTCATCATTAATAGACAGTTTTTTTACTTCTTTATCAGTGACTCTATCAACTAAGAGGTACTTAAGAAAAAAGGCCAATATAGTCAAACTTGCTAACACTAAAAGTGTATTAAACATATGTTAAAATTTCCCTCTCAATTACACTAATTATTTAGAATACATATACTGTAGTGGTACGTTGTTTTTGGCCAGCCTTTTAAGGTGTTATAGCTGGAAAAGTAAAAGCCGTGGTCAACATTCGCTATCTACTACACATTAATCCATTTTCATTCTAAAGCTTTTGTTACTGCTTGTTTAGCCAACATTCCAAGTTTTGAGCGAGGATTATCATTTAATCCTCGCCAATTGGGAATCAGTGCCCCCTGTGATGTAAAGTGTTCGACATGAACAACTGTAATTTTTCCATCAGTATATGCCACCTCATTAAGCCACGCCCAATTACCCGGTCTTATAATTTTATATAACTGGTTACACGCTTTAACATAGTTACCTTTAGTACCCATCCCAAACATAATAACAAGTTTTGCTTTTGCTGGCAGGACGCTTAAATAATTTTCCATACAATTTAAAGTAATATTTTCACCAAAGGTTGTGTCTACAAATTTATCCAACATTCCACCTCCAGTACCTGTCCAACCTTTAACATTATCTAACCGTTCAACTGTACAGCGTATCAATGACGCAAAATGAAAATCTCCTTTATCATTATTCATTACTTGATGAAGATTATCCTTAAGCTCTTGGTCAGTGCCATTTGGTAATAGACCAACATGCGCTAATATTCTAGCTACATTCAATCTCGATCCCTTATAAGCAATGTCTTCATGTTTGATGATATCAATGTCTTTTATTTGTCTAGGCCCCTTAGAAAATCCCAACACTACAATTTTTGGATTATGGTTACCCCACGCCATAGGGTTAGCCGTAATACGCCATTTCCCCCCACTATTTATTGTTTCATTAAAAGTAATGTCCAAATTTTTATAACATCGATTACAATCTATACAGCCATGTTTAGGTAAGGTATTCATTGATTTTCCCCACTGCTAATACTTGCGGTTTAGTTTATGGTGTTTTGTTTGGTGACCTATGGTGATAACTAAACCATCTTTTAAAATAATGTAAGTACCACGCAACCTTTCAAATAGTTGATTAGCAATGTTGGGGTTTCCAGACCAATACTTCCTCATCTTTTTTAGTGACCGTTTTGTGATTGAAAGGATTTCTTTTCCATTGTGAAATTGCTCCTCACCAAAATCGAAAATGGTATCAACTTCTGCTCGGCTAAACCCACGGTTTTTAATGCGCATTAGTGCATGTTTTGTATAATTAAGCATCGTTATATCCTTATAGTTTTTGTTGTTGTTTTAACCAGCGAACAGCTTCTTTATATGTCACAAAAGTTTTACCTCCAACTTTGATCGTTTTTAAACGTCGCTGTTCAGGTGTTGATGGAGAAGCTAAATTCCTAACTGCTCGTTCGGTTTTATATCCTGAAAGTAAAGTCAGTTCTCTAAACGAAAAGTGCTCATTATGCGGAATCACTTGATAGATAATATTTTCACAAGTCGACATATCAGGACACCTCTCATCATCAAAACTACCATAAACTAATTTAATCAAAGCAAAAAAATGCGTTACCAATAGGTTTATTTTATTCGCACCATAATAGGTCTCCATACCACCGTTTAACATCATAGGTTGATACAACATTAGTGAGGATATTGTCCCTAATAAGAAATCATTTATTCCTCCATAGCAGCCACCTTCAAATGGAAGTTCAGGCTCTTCACTGCAAAACAGTGCGTGTGTCTTTTGCTCTTTATAGATGAACTCAAACATGCTCATTATATTTTGACCTAAGCTGTTGTTAGCAACCCTCATATGTCCTTCATTTTCCATTCGAAATTGCTCAGTAACAGTGTCATCTTGCGAATCTTCCGAATATTCTTTAAACGCCTGCTCAGCTTCAAAAAAACCTGCGTAATTGGATTTTTGATACCGATCGAATGTTTGGTTTACATAAAAAGCCATTTCAAACATGTCTTTTTTAGAGAGAGGCTGGTTATCTTTAATTTCTGATGTAATTAGTTGCATTGTGTTACCTGTTAGTTGCGTTACATTTGGAATGTAATGCAACTATAGATTACATCTTAAATATAATCAACATAAATTACACTGACAATGTAATTTATGTATTGATGAGAGAAATATATAGGTTTAAAAAAATTACAGTCTTAGCAAACGCTTATAATACAGCTTAAAAAAACATGTAAAAACAAACGCTAACGGTACAGCAGAACATTAGTTATGAGTGATTCTCTTGATAGAAAACATTGCATTATAAAGCTTAGAAAAGGGCTATGAATAATTTTTAATTTTGAGGGATTTTAAATTTATCGAAACAATCCATCTTTGGTATGTGAAATATACATATCGTAGAAGTAAATATAAAATGTCGATAAATAATCGAATTTAGATTCTCGGAGTACATAACTTAAAGCCGAACATTACAATAAAGTTCGGCCTTATTATTAGATTTAAAACTTAGCTACATTAAAGCCTTGCATCATAGTGCGAGTACTACTGTTTATTTTACTATTAGTTATATTATTTTTTTTAATAAATTTACTATATTCAGAATCGATACGTTCAATAGGCTTTCCATATATAACTATTAACTCTTTACTTTTGAGGTTAAGGTCTAACTTATTAATCACTTCATCTGTAACAGATTCCTCTGAAATAGAAGTTATTTCCTGAGCAACAACAACATTACGCTTATCATTAATGACATATATAATATCCCCTTCCATAGCAGTGGAAAGCTCATCATATCCATGCTGATTTGATGTTAAATCAAATATAGCCCCTTTACCAAATAAGGCTTTATGATTTCTCATATCAATATTGTTTACTAAAAACTGATTCATTTCTTTCATTCACCATTATTTTAATTCTTATTTTGTATATTTTACATCTAGCTAGATCACACTTATCACTACTTCATAATTAGAAAAATAGTCAGCCCCTTCCAATTATTAAAACTACTTCTTATTTACGCCAGCTATTATTGATGTATCCTTAAGCTTGATCTTGAATGTCTTCCTGCTCATCTATTTTTGGCTTTAAAATAATTAGCTCATGGGTTTCTTGATCTAGTTTAGCCAAGGCGGCTTTAGCTTCCTCTACGGCTTCAATCGCTTTATTTTGTTTCTCAATTTGCTGTCGCATAATTTTATCTTTTTCTCGAACAAGATCCGCCATTTGTTTAACGCTCATATCATCAGGTAGAAAGAACATTTCAGTTGAAACGCTATCTTTATCATGATAACTAGAAAAAATCTTATGCCCTAGTTCCTCTGTACGCTTAACGTCATTTGTCTTTACTTTCTGAGTTATAGACCATTTGCCACACATAAATTCATGTTTACGATTAGCTGTTCTAAGGCGTGATTCAGCCGTCTCGGTAGTCATACCTATTTTCACCATATTAGGGATTCGGCTATTTACAGCAAAGTAAATAATTCCCGACTTCTTAACTCTTTTTCTGACTCTTTTTGTTATTGCCATTATATACGTCCTTATACTTTACCGTTGCGCTTAAACATTGAAATAAGCTAATAGTCTTAGATGATTAGGTCTTAGCTCTACCTACCGAGCTGATTACCTATTAACTTACCCTAAATCCTTTTATTTTCAAATATTTAATTTTTTTACTAAGGCAAAACCGCAAGTTATATGACTATATTTTATAATGATATGGTCCTATGAATATTAATCATTACATGTTGTTACCTAGAGTTAACGATGTTTGACAGTTATTTGTTACTAAGTGGTTACAGTGGATGTGAGTTAAATGGTTAGATAGCGCTGTCTATTTTTGACCTTAATATGATTTTAATAAGCAGGAAATAAAATGGGAAAGCGAAAAACCATAAACGAATGGCGTGAAATATACGATAAAAAAAGTTCTATTTACCCTGAATGGTTAAAAGGCGCTATTAAGGAGGAAAAAGGTAGTTAAGATACTTGGTCAAATGAAGAGCGTAGAGCGGGGAATTCATCAGAAGAAGGCGTTTATCTTGGAGGTGGTATTTATTTATAGCTTGTATGGATTACAAGCTAAGGATAGCTATAACTTTAATAGTGAACTAATGGTGAATTAAATGAAATCATATATAGCAACAGACCAATATGGTAATACCGTAACAGTTTCAGCATATACAGATGCAAGACAAAAAGCGGAGGTTGAACTAGGTTTTGGCAACGTTGTAAGTTTTCAAAAGCTGTACCCCCTGTCGTTTCACATCGAATTTTAGAAAGGTAAAACAATGAATAACTTTGAGAGTTTTAACGAATTTAAACTGCACTTTTCCTCTGTAGTTGGCAAATATAAACATATGAATTATTCAATATCAGTCGAAAAACGTATTGGAGGCCTCAGGCTCTCACTAACCTCTCCAAAATTTTCACTAATACCTGTAATTCGATTAACGTTTGATGGAGAGACTTGCTATGTTGCTGACAATGAATCAATTGAGGTAAAGTTAGCTTTTTTTGAAAGGATGTACCAGTCGGAATTAACTCGTAAAGTAGCACTACTGGAGAAAAAGGAAGAGCAAAGAGTGCAACAACAAAAACATGCAATGGAAGAAGCGGAGAAACAAGGCATCCTTGCCGAAAAAAAGCGTAGGGTAGAAGAGCATAGAGCGTACTCAGCTGAAGAAGTTGATAAAAAAAGACGTCAAGGTATATACATTCAATTAAGTTATATCGTTAAACACTGCAAATCACAATTAGCCCCCATAGAAGAACAAACTCTCGGTGTTTGGTCAGTAATAGATAATGACTGCGCCGAAGAATTAACACTTTCATGGCGAATGGATGAATCAAGCACTAATGATAAGTACATGTTTATTCATGAAGAAGATTCTTATGAAGGTAAATGTGTATTGGATGATGGATATTTTACTGATATTGAGGATTTAGTGAGCTTTTGTAAGCCGCATCTCATTGATAAAGGAATGACAAAAGGGAGTCTTGAATCGAGAGGTGGTCATCAAGAAGATTATTGTGAAAATAAAGTAGACTATCAAGAGCATAGAGAGGAACATCATGAACATGAAGAAAAACATCATGAGTATGGGGATTTTAATGATGACTCAGGTGAAACTTATGAGGATAGGTATTCTTACAATTAATTGAAAAATCGTTTTTCGAAAGTATTTTGTGTAAAAATAAAGGATGGATCAGCACTCAAGACAATGATGCCACCAACAAATTTTTCATTACTATCCCTCCATTAAAGCTGTCTTAATAAACGAATATAATGCTCTGTTTGCCAGACCTCCACTCGCATTTAAACTAATAGAATAATTCATTAAATTGTAGCCAAGATGTTTGAATTTTATGTATTCAAAGTGGTATTAGTTAGCATTCCCTAATTGTTATTTTTCCGTAGATATTATTAAAACAACAATGACTTTTTTGTGCGTAGAGGGAAAGGCACGAGTCTTAACATCAAAGCTTATCTTCCTCGCAATTAACGGCACTTTTGGAATTATTTTTAATACTAAAATTTATACCATATATTCCAACTTCAGCTACCTATAACTAGATATATATTAAATATTTCATTGGAAATAAATCCATCAAAGAAAGTTAAAATGTAAAATACCGAAAACGACTTTTAGATATAAGAAATATCGCTCGTTTCATTTGATGCTCTTATGCCCTCTTGTTTTATTCTTTGACGAATAGCCCCTAGGGTTACAACTAATGGAATCATTTTTTCATATTTAGGTTTACCGTATGCATAAACAGCCGCAGCACCGAGTCCTACCCACCCTATTGGACCTAATACAACACTAAGTGCTGATGTGGCTGTAGTATAAACACCAAAACTAAGTGTCCCCATAGATATAGCACTCATTGTTGTTGTCAATAATGTATATGTTGCAAAGCCTCCTAGATTACCTAAAATTACTAGGCCAGCTGATCCTGCTAATTTTTTAGTGGGGTCAGAACCATATTTTTGAGCCACCTCATTTATTCTTTTATCAAATACACATTTTTCTTCAGGAGACATTTTTTCATAAGTAATCTCAAGGAGTTTAAGTGTTATTTTCTCTTCAGCTCTTTCCGCATATTCCTTACCAAGTAAAATACCGATACCTTGCTCAGTTTTTAGTGATGATACTTCATCGAAGTCTGATACAGAAAGTTCATTAACAGCTCCTTGATAAGGTGTTAAGCCCTTTATTTCCAACTTTTCAGCTATATCATTTAAGATATCCAAGTATCCAGTGCCTTGTCCTCTATACAGATTCGCAACATTATGTCCTCCTTGGTGACAGATATTTCGCTGAAAATCTAGCGTGTTATAGTTCTTGTGCTGTTTATCGTCCAGTAGTAAAGTCAAATCTAATTTTTCTTCTTTAGTTGCATTCGACAATAAATCAACCAATACGCCATTAGACAAAAATTTAAAATTATTGATTTTGACAATGTTTTTAATATCAGCAATCCACTTTTCCTCACTCATTTTTTCTTGTGAGGCTTTGACTGTTTGAAAGTGTATATCTTCTGCCCTTTTTTTTACTTCATTTTTAATATTTTCTTTAACCCTAGATTCAACAGAGTCATGGTATTTAGCTTGCAACTCTTCTTTTACAGTGGATTGTAAAACCTTCTTCAATTCTTTTTCTAGATTAGAGATAACATCCGGAGTAAGACTTGTAGACAGCTCTCGCTTTACTCTCTCATTAACTTCCTCACGATACTTAGCTCGTAACTCTGCTATTACAACTGAAATGAGTTCGTTTCTAGCATTAATTTCTAATTCTTTTATGATGGAACGAGTATTAGTATTAGTTAATTCCTGCTTTACTCTTAAATTAACTTCCTCAAGGTACTTATCTTTTAACTCTGCTCTTACATCTGAAATAAGTTCGTATCTAGCATTAACTTCTAATTCTTTTATGATGGAACGAGCATTATTATCGGTTAACTCTTTTTTTATCCTTTTTTTAATCTCATCTTGATATTTTTCTACTAATTCAGCTTTAACTATTGGTCTAAACAAGGATCTATAATGATCTTCAAGTTTTATACGAACTTCAGTAGTCATACTGTGTCTGAGTTTTTGCTTTTCCGACAATATTATCCTGTCATTTTCTTCCGCTGAAGTGGTCGAGACTAAATCTAAAACGTTAATCGATGTCATCGCAAAATCCTTTATATAATTAATTTTATAATGCAACACCTCTGATTTAAAATCAATGAGTTAAAGTGTTAAATTGCATCCAAAAACGATCCACTTAGAGTAATTAATTGTAGTGAATATTGACCCACCTATTTTTATCTTTGAGATAAGTTTTAATGATGTACAATTGATTTCATCGGATCAGTTTTCAGTACAATTGATGGATCAAATATTAATGCCATTTAACAAAGGAGTGTATTGTGAAAAAAATTGTG
>Ga0209396_1004720_pt1 | contig 13154 bp, 12 predicted proteins | sample GOMGulsemesocosm_6_FD_184638 | JGI IMG/M metagenome (GOLD analysis project Ga0209396, IMG submission 184638) | Methane-oxidizing microbial communities from mesocosms in the Gulf of Mexico - GOM8C Gulf of Mexico (SPAdes) (version 2) | ecosystem: Environmental > Aquatic > Marine > Cold seeps...
CGTATGGACAAAAGCGAAAAGTCTGAGCCTATTGTTATTAACCCTGATAGGGAAGATACAAAGACTAGTCAGACTAAGCGCTTTAAGCCTAAGCCGCCACCGCCGCCTGATTCACCGCCGCCACCATCGGCTGTAGAGCCCGATACAAGTGATTCTGATACTGGAATGTCATTTGATATTGGTGGAGTTGAAGTTGGTGGAATAAGCAATGAAATGAGTGGACCTGGTGCTAGCATGATGCAAGATGGTGATGCTACGCCAATTATACGAATTGAACCGCGTTTCCCGATCAAAGCAGCACGTGAAGGAAAAGAAGGTTACGTTGTACTTAGCTTTACAATTAATGAACTTGGTGGTGTAGATGATGTACAAGTCATTGAAGCTAAACCAAAACGTTTATTTGATAAAGAAGCTAGACGAGCGCTTAAACGCTGGAAATACAAGCCTAAAATGGTTGATGGTAAGGCAGAGAAAGTGCTGAACCAAAAAATACGTTTAGACTTTAATTTACCGAAACAGGGGAAATAGACGATGAAATACTCAACTAAATTTGCTGCTGTTATACTAACGTCGGTAATAGGTTTGTCTTTTTTATCAGCGCCCTCTGTTGCTTACGCAGCAGAAAAGTCGGAACGTAAAACTTATACTCTATCTGATAGAGTCGGCAAGAAAGTTGTTAAAATCTATGATTTATATGCAGCTGAACAAGTCGATGAAGCGTTACAACTTGCACTAGAGATTAAACCAAAGAAGCCTTACGATAAGGCTTATATGGCAAAATTTATTGGTAGCATGTATGCAACGCAAAAAGATATGGGTCTTAAGTCAATATCGTATATGCAGGCAGCTGTTGACGCAGATATTCTTAGCTCCAATGAACACGGTGCAGCAATAAGAACATTAGCTGATTTACATACTCAGGAAAAGCAATACGAAGAAGCGATAAAAAACTATCGTCTTTGGATGGAATTCACAGGGAATCAAGATCCTGGTGTTTATATCCGTATTGGTATTGCTTATATGGAGTTAAAGCAATTTGATAAAGTTATTGCCCCTGCTGATAAAGCTATTGCTTTAGAAAAGGTTGCAACTGACAGACCATATTTGCTGAAACTTGCTTCATATCATGAGCGTAAACAGTCGAAAAATGCGATAAAAGTGTTAGAGGTTCTAGTTGAACTCTTCCCTGCAGTGCCTAAATATTGGGCACAGTTAGGGCAGTTCTATATGCTAGAAGAGCAATATGCTGAAGCTTTACAAACAATGCATATTGCTTATATAAATGGGTTCCTAACTAAAAAGAGTCAGATTTTAGTTTTAGCTCAATTATATTCAAATAATATGATTCCGCACCGTGCTGCTGTTGTCTTAGAAAAACATGTGAAATCAGGATTGATTGAACGTGATGAAAGAATGTTAAAGCAAATTGCAAGCGCTTGGCATCAAGCTAAAGAGTTGAAAAAGGCCGCTAAGTTCTATGGTGAAGCCGCTGCTATTGAAAATAATGGCGAGCTTTATTATAAGCAAGGTACCTTGCAGTTTGAATTAGAGCATCATAAATCGGCAATTAAGGCCCTGAAGTTAGCGTTGAAAGATCAAAACTTAAGAAAGCCTGAAAGTGCGAGGTTTACACTTGCTCAATCATATTTTTATAACGGTCAATTAAAGACTGCTTTAAAAACAATGAACATTGTTAAAGATGGCAAGAATAAAAGTTCTGCTAAGAATGCAAAAGTATGGGTTAATTACATTAAAGAGACTGCAAAACGTCGTAATGTAAGAATTTAATCGCTAATTAAGCTTTTTATTCTGATAATATAAGCCCCGCCTAGTGCGGGGCTTTTTTTGTCTTATTAATAAATGTTTAGAGGTACTATGAAGATATTTGTGTTGATGTTAACAGGTGTATTCCTACTTGGTGGCTGTGATAGTGGTTATCAAATCGCGCAGCAGAACGTGTCAATCGAAATGCCAAATAAATCCATTGATGAAAATGAGAACTTTGTTCTTTTAAGTACCCAATATTTTAACAAACAACTTTCACTAAACCCTATATATGCCTTATATGCTGGTGATTATTCAAAAAACTCTTTGTTTGTTGATAATTTAACAGACGATTATTTAAAACAGCGTCATGAAATCAATGCATTATATTTTGCATACCTCAATGGTTTATCACGGGATAAACTCACGAATAAAAATCAGATTAGTTTTGATATCTTAAAAATTAGCCTTCAAACAACAAGGGAAGCTGAAGCATTTCCGGAGTATTACCTGCCATTTTCACAGTTTGATTCTTTAATGAGTACCATGGCGCAGTTAGGCTCCGGTCAAGGAGCGCAGCCTTTTAGTACGGTTGCAGATTATGACGATTTTTTAAAAAGGTTAGCTGGTTACGTCAAATGGTTCAAATCAGCTCAGAAGAGATTACTTGAGGGGGTCGATAATAAAGTTGTTTTACCACGTGTTCTAGTTAAACGGTTGTTGCCGCAAATTAATGACCAAATCGTTGAAGATGTGAGTCAGAGTATTTTTCACACCCCTATTGCTAACTTTCCGCCGGCATTCACAAACGAAGAAAAAGATAGACTTAGCCATTCCTACGCAGATTTTATTAAGAATAATTTGATACCAGCGTATCAAGAACTGGGTGAGTTTTTAGAAAATCAGTACCTGCCTAACACCCGATCTACAGACGGTTATGGTTCAATGCCTAATGGTTATCCGTGGTATCAATATCTCGCAAACAAACATACAACGACCACGATGTTAGTGGAAGATATTCATCAATTAGGATTATCCGAAGTAAAACGCATTTTAGATGAAATGGAAAAAGTTAGACAATCGGTTAATTTTGATGGTGATCTATCTGAATTTTTCACTCATTTGAGTCAATCGCCAGAGTATTACTTCACAGATAAACAAGATTTAATTAATGGTTATATGTCTTTTAAAAATCAAATTGAAAGAGTATTACCTGAATATTTTGATAGCCAGCCTAAAGCTGCTTATGTGGTTAAAGCCGTTGAGTCATTTCGTGAAAAAAGTGCCGCTGGCGCTTCATATTCCGCTGGAAGTCCGGATGGAATCAGACCCGGCGTATTTTACGTCAATACCTATAATCTTAAAGCTCAACCTAAATGGGGCATGATGACATTGTCATTACACGAAGCGGCACCTGGGCATCATTTTCAAATATCATTAAGCCAAGAGTTAGATGGTGTGCCAATGTTTCAAAAATTTGGTGATCAAACCGCATTTGTTGAAGGCTGGGCCTTATACAGTGAACATCTGGGCATAGAGATGGGGTTGTTCAAAGACCCTTATCAATACTTTGGTAAATTAGCCGACGAAATGCTCCGTGCTATGAGACTTGTTGTTGATACAGGTTTACACGCTAAAGGTTGGAGCCGCGCACAAGCAATTGCCTATATGTTGGCTAATTCAACGATGGCTAAATCAGATGTGGTTGCTGAAGTAGAGCGTTATATGGCAATTCCTGGTCAGGCACTATCATATAAAATTGGGCAGCTTAAAATCATGGAACTAAGACAGCTCGCAGAAAAAGAGCTAGGAAAAAGATTTGATATTAAAGAGTTCCATGATCAAGTTTTACTCGATGGTGCTTTACCCCTATCGGTATTAGAGCAGAAAATAAACCTTTGGATTAACGACACAAAGGCTTCATCACCATAATGAAATTAGTTTTAGCACCACTTGAAGGGGTTATTGATCATCTTGTTAGACAGTTATTAACCGAACTTGGTGGATATGATTTATGCATTACTGAGTTTATGCGCGTATCAGACACATTTATGCCTGAGCGCAGTTTTTATAAACTTTGTCCTGAACTGCATAACGGAGGTAGAACCCCCTCTGGTGTACCAATACGTATGCAGTTATTAGGACAGCATCCTCAGCTGATGAGTGACCATGCAAACCGAGCTATAGAGTTAGGCAGTCATGGCATTGATTTGAATTTAGGTTGCCCTAGTAAAATAGTTAACACCAATAAAGGGGGCGCAGTATTGCTTAAAGAGCCCGAGGTTATATACAACCTAGTTAAAGCAATGAGAAGTGCAATTCCTATTACTGAGACATTTTCAGTCAAGATTCGACTCGGCTGGGATAATTCACAAGCGGTTCACGAAATTAGTGATGCAATTATCAGTGCAGGCGCTAACGAATTAACTATTCATGCAAGAACCAAAACCGACGGTTACAAAAAAGAGGCGATTAAATGGGACGCTATTGCGCCCGTTGCAAAACGTAACGAGATCACATTAACTGCTAATGGTGAAATTTGGACGGCCCAAGACGCGATTGATTGCCAAAAAGCCTCTGGTTGTGAAAATTTAATGCTGGGTAGGGGCGCCTTAGCTATGCCTAACTTAGCGGCGGTCATTAAAAACGACCAAAAGCCAATGAGTTATCCTCAATTACTTCAATTGTTAAGTAAATACACAACCTTTGAAGTAGAAGGTGACAAAGGTTTGTATTATCCAAATCGAATGAAGCAGTGGCTCGTTTATTTACGTCAACAATTTCCACAAGCTAAAGAGTTATTTGGCGCAATTCGCACACTAAATAAAACTCCTGCCGTTATCGATGTATTGAACAATGAAATATTTAAATATCCGGTTTCAGGCTTCAAATAACGGTTTGTGAGACACAACGCTATCTTTTTTTAACCAACTAGTTTTCATCTGCCGGTCATTCCTTTATAATGTCGCGTCACAAAAAGAACCCTATGGGGATGGTTATTAACAAAACTTAGTATTTATGCTGGTTTTGGCCCTCCCTTAATAATTTTAGAAAGCAACTTTAATAGAGTATAACAATGGCAGATCTATCAAAATACAGAAATATTGGTATCTTCGCTCACGTTGATGCTGGTAAAACAACAACAACTGAACGTATCCTGAAACTTACTGGTCAAATTCACAAAACTGGTGAAGTACATGACGGTGAGTCAACTACAGATTTCATGGAACAGGAAGCTGAGCGCGGTATTACTATCCAGTCTGCAGCCGTAACATGTTTTTGGGATGATCATCGTTTTAACGTTATCGATACTCCTGGACACGTTGATTTCACAGTTGAAGTTTACCGTTCACTTAAAGTACTAGACGGTGGTATTGGTGTATTCTGTGGTTCTGGTGGTGTTGAGCCTCAGTCAGAAACTAACTGGCGTTATGCGAATGAATCAGGTGTTTCACGTATTATCTTCGTAAACAAATTAGACCGTTTAGGTGCTGATTTCTACCGCGTTGTTAAGCAAACTGAAGACGTACTTGCTGCTAACCCATTAATCATGGTGTTGCCAATCGGTACTGAAGATGAGTTCGTTGGTGTTGTTGACCTTTTAACTCGTAAAGCACACATCTGGGATGATTCTGGTCTTCCTGAAAACTTTGAAATCCAAGATGTTCCTGCGGACATGGTTGACAAAGTTGAAGAATACCGCGAATTATTAATCGAAACTGCTGTAGAGCAAGACGATGACCTAATGGAAGCGTACATGGAAGGTGAAGAACCTTCAATTGCTGACATTAAACGTTGTATCCGTACTGGTACTCGTACAATGGCATTCTTCCCAACATACTGTGGTTCAGCATTTAAGAACAAAGGTGTTCAACTAATCCTTGACGCTGTTGTTGATTACTTGCCTTGTCCAACAGATGTAATTCCACAGCCGCTTACAGATGAAGAAGGCGAGCCTACTGGCGCCGTTGCTACTGTATCTGCTGAAGAATCTTTTAAAGCATTAGCATTTAAAATTTCAGATGACCGTTTTGGTGCTCTTACTTTCGTTCGTATCTACTCAGGTACATTGAACAAAGGTGATACAATCCTTAATGCTGCTACAGGTAAAACTGAGCGTATTGGCCGTATGTGTGAAATGCAAGCAGATGACCGTAATGAACTTACTAGCGCACAAGCTGGTGATATCATCGCAATCGTTGGCATGAAATCAAACGTTCAAACTGGTCACACTCTATGTGATCCAAAAGATCCAATCATCCTAGAAGCTATGGTTTTCCCTGAACCAGTAATCTCTATCTCTGTTACACCAAAAGATAAAGGTTCAACTGAGAAAATGGGTATTGCTATCGGTAAAATGGTTGCTGAAGATCCAACGTTTAAAGTTGAAACAGACCAAGATTCTGGCGAAACTATTCTATCTGGAATGGGTGAGCTTCACTTAGACATCAAAGTAGATATTCTTCGTCGTACTTACGGTGTTGATCTTGAAGTTGGTGAGCCACAAGTTGCTTACCGTGAAACTATCACTCAAGAAATTGAAGATACTTACACGCATAAGAAACAGTCTGGTGGTTCTGGTCAGTTCGGTAAAATTGATTACCGCATCAAGCCTGGCGAACCTGGTACTGGTTTCGTATTCTCTTCGAAAGTTGTTGGTGGTAACGTTCCTAAGGAATTCTTCCCAGCAGTTGAGAAAGGTTTCGCATCTATGATGGACCAAGGTGTTCTAGCTGGTTTCCCAGTATTAGACGTTGAAGTTGAATTATACGATGGTGCTTTCCATGCAGTAGATTCATCGGCTGTTGCCTTTGAAATCGCAGCTAAAGGCGCATTCCGTCAGTCTATTCCAAAAGCTGGTGCACAGCTTATCGAACCTATCATGAACGTTGACGTATTTACGCCAGACGACCATGTTGGTGACGTAATTGGTGATTTAAACCGTCGTCGCGGTATGATCAAAGATCAAATGGCTGGTGTTACTGGTGTTCGTATTAAAGCTGACGTTCCACTTTCAGAAATGTTTGGTTACATCGGTTCATTACGTACAATGACTTCAGGTCGTGGTCAATTCTCAATGGAATTCGCTCATTACTTGCCTTGTCCAAACAGTGTTGCTGAAAAAGTTATCGCTGAAGTAAAAGAAGAAAACAAAAAGAAATAATTCGTAAGAGTTAATCTTTTATACAAACCCCGTTAAGCTTGCTTAACGGGGTTTTTTACGTTTAGGAGGGCACATGAAATCACAACAATATTGGAAGAATGTATATGCTGATAAATCAGAATTAGAAGTCAGTTGGTATCAAGACTTTCCTCAACAATCATTAGATTATATAAAGAGTGCGGGGTTATCTCATAACGCACATTTGTTTGATATAGGTGGCGGTGCATCGACTTTAATTGATGCCTTGATTGAACAAGGTTATCAACAGTTATCGGTGCTTGATATTGCGGAGCAGGCGCTGAAATCATCGCAAAACCGATTGCGCCATCACTCTAATAAGGTGAATTGGTATGTTACGGACATTTTAGCTCATCAATTTAAGCCTGAATCTGTTGATTTGTGGCATGACCGCGCCGTGTTTCATTTTTTAATTAATGACAGGGACCAGGATCTCTATTTAGCTAAATTAAACAACGCGCTTAAACCAGGAGGTTTTGTTGTATTGTCGACCTTTGATATCGGTGGACCATTAAAATGCAGTGGTCTTTCAATCAAGCAATACAGCTGGCAGAGTTTGTCTCAAAAATTGGGCGATGATTTTAAGTTAATTAACCATTGCCAACATAATCATCAAACACCATTTGGCACCAGCCAACTTTTCAATTATTGTATATATAGAAAGGTCGTAAATAATCTATAAAAGGAAGGATTAAATGGCTAAATTTATTATTTCTTATCTTGGTGGCGAGCATCCCGATTCTAGTGAAGCTGTAGATGTTCATATGACACAATACAAAGCTTGGTTACAACAATTTGGTTCCCGTCTTATTAGCCCTTCAAATCCTTTTAAAAAAACACATACGATCTCTAGTGACGGTAATGTTCTACGGGGCAGTGAAACTGGAATGTCTGGTTTTACAATCATTGAAGCTGATGATATCAATCAAGCAATAATTGATGCTCAAGCTTGTCCCTTTCTAGCCATTGATGGCACGCTAGAGGTATCTCAACTTATCGATATAGATAAGTGTTAATCAGGCTTTATACAAAATTAACTTTGGAACGTAGGGCTAATTTAGTATGATGCCCCATGTTTTATTTTTGACCCCAAAATTATGGCTCTTCAATTAACCGCATTACAGCAACACTGCCTAGCCGGTATCGGTATATCTACATGGCATCAACGGCACAATACAAGCTCTCAGTCTATAAATGAGCCAGCAGTCGCACAGCCTATTGACGGCTTGAATGACCCCGCCGTTGATAATATTGCCAGAGAAAAAATAGACAAGGCATTAGAATATATAGCAGGTTTTGATAATTCGAATGTCACTTTATCGATTGATAACAAGCTAGAAAATATAACGTTAGTGAATAATGTATTAACAATTCCAAATTTGTCAGATGTTTTGTCAAGCAGCACACTTAAAAAACAACTATGGACACTAATGGCAGGAATTCACTCATGAATGTCGACTTCTCAACGTTTACTGCCGATGATGTTGACGATGTATATGCTATTGAGCAAATGGCACAAAGTCACCCGATGACAAAAAAAGTCATGTTATCTTGTTTATCTAAACGATATTTTAATGCTAGGTTATATGTTGATGAACAATTAGCGGGCTTTTACATTGGGGAATTTGTTCTTGATGAGTCTTCATTAATCGAGATCTGTATTCACCCTGAGTTTCAAGGCAAAGGCTTAGGCCGTCAGCTATTAGCGCATTATGTTAAGCAGGCAAAGTCAAAAGGAGCGATGAGTTGTTGGCTAGAAGTAAGAGAGTCAAATAAAGCAGCCTTTGCACTTTATCAATCAATGGATTTTAATGAGGTTGACCGACGTATTAATTATTATCCAACAGCAAGTGGTAAAGAAGATGCCATTATCATGAGTTATTTTTCGTTTGGCTAGATAATGAAAATGCCAACATAACAGCTGGCATTTTTACTTAATATTAAGCGGGAAATAATTGAGTCAATTTAGTCGCTAGCATCATGTTGCCAATGGCTTTTACTTTACCCATCATAAATGCTGTCATGCCATTAATACTTCCGTCTAATAGGCCTTTGAGCGTTGCGCTTTTGAGTTGTAGCGTCACAGATGGGTCATCGTGCTCACCCTCCAATAATTGAAAAGCGCCATCAGCCACTACTAGATGAAATAACTCACCTTCAAGATCAAATTGAAATATTTCATCGAGACCAATTGCTGCGTTCGTATCAAACTTACTGGCTAAAATCTCTTTATATTCTGCTACGCTAGACATAAATCTTCCTTTATTTTTATAAATTGAGTAGAGCATTAACTCTATGTATTTGTCACACGTTATCACGATTCAACATTGAATTGAAACATTTAAACGTACGTTTACATTTGAGGTGGCCTACATATTTTTGGCAAATCTCATAGAGTTAGTAAAACATCACACATTGGCGCTTAAAATCCGCTATAATCGCGCCCAATAATTTAATTTGATTTTATGTTTAGAGACTTCTATGACGCCTTTCGAGACTTCTGTAAATAAACGCCGTACGTTTGCGATTATTTCTCACCCTGATGCGGGTAAAACAACCATAACCGAAAAAGTATTATTGTTCGGACAAGCGCTGCAAAAAGCGGGAACAGTTAAAGGTAAAAAGTCAGGTCAGCATGCTAAGTCTGATTGGATGGATATAGAAAAAGAGCGTGGTATCTCTATTACTACCTCTGTTATGCAGTTTCCTTACAAAGATTGTTTGATCAACTTACTGGATACTCCTGGTCATGCTGATTTCTCTGAGGATACTTACCGTACGTTAACGGCTGTAGATTCTTGTTTAATGGTGATTGACGCTGCTAAAGGTGTAGAAGCTCGTACCATTAAATTGATGGAAGTTACTCGTCTACGTACAACGCCGATTGTTACCTTCATGAATAAACTCGATCGTGATACGCGCGACCCGCTAGAACTAATGGATGAAGTTGAAGAAGTACTAGATATAGCCTGTGCTCCTATTACTTGGCCTATTGGAATGGGTAAAGAGTTTAAAGGGATCTATAACCTGTTGACTGACGAAACCGTGTTATATAAAACTGGCCACGGACATATGATTCAAGAAGTTCGAGCAATAAAAGGAATTGATAATTCGGAACTTGATGAAGCAATTGGCGATTACGCTAATGAGTTGCGTGAATCTATTGAGTTAGTGCAAGGTGCGTCGAACGAGTTTGACCTCGAGATGTTTTTAGCGGGTGAGTTGACACCTGTCTTCTTCGGCACCGCGATGGGTAACTTTGGTGTTGATCACATGCTTGATGCCTTCATTAATTGGGCGCCTACACCTGTTAACCGTATTGCTGAACAACGTGAAGTTGATGCCAGCGAAGAGAAATTCACAGGGTTTGTCTTTAAAATACAAGCGAATATGGATCCCAAACATCGTGACCGAATAGCGTTCATGCGTATTTGTTCTGGCCAATATGACAAAGGCATGAAGATGAAACATGTACGCATTGCTAAAGATGTCAATGTATCAGACGCATTAACCTTTATGGCTGGCGATCGCACTCAGGCTGATGGCGCTGTATCAGGTGATATTATTGGTTTGCATAATCACGGTACTATACAAATTGGCGATACGTTCACACAAGGTGAAATGCTTAAATATACCGGTATTCCGAACTTTGCCCCTGAATTATTCCGCCGTATATTATTGCGCGATCCACTGAAAATGAAACAACTGCAAAAGGGTCTTACTCAGCTTTCAGAAGAAGGCGCAGTACAGGTATTTAGACCACTACGTTCTAATGAATTAATCTTAGGTGCTGTCGGTATCTTGCAGTTTGACGTTGTTGTTGCACGTTTAAAATCAGAATATAAAGTTGAAGCTATTTATGAGCCAATCAATGTAGCTACGGCGCGTTGGATTGATTGTGATGATGCGATTAAACTTGAGAAATTTAGAAAGAAAGCATTCGATAACCTAGCACTAGATGGCGGTAATAACTTAACTTACATTGCGCCAACAAGAGTTAATTTAAATCTAGCTTACGAACGCCACCCTGAGATAACCTTCAGAGAAACGCGTGAAAACTAGTTTGTGATTTTTTGACAATCTATTGCTAGTAAAACGGAAAATTTAAAGGTCTAATATTTTTATTAGACCTTTTTTATTGTGATCATGATATGAATCCTCCCTCGCCCAATAATTTAATAGATACTCATTGTCATCTCGATTTCGAGCGAATGGGCCATATTGATGATGTCATTGCCACTAGCCAAACTGTGAATGTAAATTCCTTCATCATCCCAAGTGTTAACCATACGAATTGGCAGCGAGTTTTAACCTTATCTTTACAATACCCCTCTATCCATTGTGCCCTTGGCATACATCCCTATTTTATTGAGGAAAATAATTACCTAGAGCAACTTGAGTCTCTTGCCATGTTAAATCGATCGCACATTGTTGCCATTGGTGAAATTGGTTTAGATGGTACTATTGACTGCCCCATGGAAACTCAATTGGCGATTTTAAAGCCTCAACTAGCCTTAGCAAAGCAACTAAACTTACCTGTGATATGCCATGCTCATAAGGCCTACGATGTACTACTTAAACAGCTAAGGCAGTATCAATTACCGCGCGGCGGGGTGGTACATGGCTTTAGTGGTAGCTTAGTTCAAGCGTCAGAGTTTATAAAACTTGGTTTTTATCTTGGGGTGGGCGGTGTTATTACCTATGAGCGGGCTCAAAAGACGCGTAACGTATTTAGTCAGTTGCCATTGACTTCATTATTGTTAGAAACTGATAGTCCTGATATGCCGTTATCAGGTCAACAGGGGCGCGTTAACCACCCCAAGAATATCGCTTTGATTGCGCGGCAATTAGCGTCCCTATTACAAACATCTGTTGATGACGTAGAGCGAATTACCAGCACTAATGCTTGTCAATTATTCGAAATTATTTAATTATTGATATAGCGCAAACATTGATAGTGCTATTTATTACAAATGTGATCACAGCGATAGTAACTCACATGAAAAATCGCTAAATTGTTGTTTCTTACTGGTTGCTAGTAAATTTGTGCGATCAATTAATTCTATTGAGACTAAAATGACAGATTTAGAGAGAGCTGCGTGTTATGGCATTCAGCTCATGGATTTAACATCGTTAAATATTGATGATACAGAGCAAAAAATTCAAGAGTTATGTCAAAAGTCCATTAGCAGTGCAGGTAAAACTGCGGCAGTGTGCATTTACCCACAATTTATAAAAATTGCTAAAGCTCAGCTGTCAGCACTCGATGCTCAAGACGTGCTAATTGCCACTGTGACTAACTTTCCTCATGGTAATGATGATGTATCAACGGCTGTTAGCGAAACAAAACAAGCTGTTGAATTAGGCGCTGACGAAGTCGATGTCGTATTTCCTTATCGGGCATTTTTAAGTGGTAATCGCCAAGTCGCTCATGATCTGATTGCTCAATGTAAAATGGCTTGTGGGGATGACGTTATTTTGAAAGTTATCTTAGAAACTGGCGAACTAAAAGAGCCAGCACTCATCAAAGATGCGAGCTTAATTGCTATCAATGCAGGCGCTGACTTTATTAAAACATCAACGGGTAAAGTTGCTGTTAATGCAACGCTTGAAGCGGCAGAACAAATGCTTTTAGCGATAAAAGAAACGGGTGGAACTTGTGGTTTCAAAGCCGCTGGCGGCGTTAAAGATGCCCAAGACGTAGCTAATTATTTGGCAATAGCCGAGTCAATTTTATCGAGTGAATGGATTTCTCCTCGTCACTTTAGATTTGGTGCAAGTAGCCTCTTGGGGAACTTACTGTTAACCCTTGATGGTAAGTCTACCAGTTTTACTAGTACAACATATTAATAATAAAGGTTAATTTATGAAACGAGTCACTATCATGATGTTAGATTCATTAGGCATAGGCGCTAGTGATGATGCTGCTGATTTTGGTGATGTCGGGGCTAATACCTTAGGTAGCATAGCCAAGGCATGTGCAGCGGGGACTGCTAATATCAACCGTGTTGGTGAGCTTACATTGCCAAATCTCAATAAGCTGGGTTTAGGTCATGCTTGTTTTGAGAGTTCAGGTTACTTTCCTCAGGGGCTCGATCAGAATGTTCTTCCTATGGCCAAGTTTGGCTTTGCCGCTGAAATCAGCACTGGTAAAGACACTCCCAGTGGTCATTGGGAAATCGCTGGTGCCCCAGTGTTATACCAATGG
>Ga0209396_1004721_pt1 | contig 13153 bp, 10 predicted proteins | sample GOMGulsemesocosm_6_FD_184638 | JGI IMG/M metagenome (GOLD analysis project Ga0209396, IMG submission 184638) | Methane-oxidizing microbial communities from mesocosms in the Gulf of Mexico - GOM8C Gulf of Mexico (SPAdes) (version 2) | ecosystem: Environmental > Aquatic > Marine > Cold seeps...
CAACTCGATCTCGCCCTAACGTATAATAAAAATGTCTTGTTAAATCGTCATGTAGCGTATTTTCATCTATCTTAGGTCCATCTTGAAAATCACATAAACTAGAAATGTTTTCACTACTCACTTAATATTCCTTCTTTATCTGCAGACAATATCCAAGCAGTTTGAGAGCTAATAAGAACGCTCTGTTCTGCTGCATAAAATTCATTTAAATTAGGTGAAGGCAAAGTATTTAAACGTACTTGCCATCTATTTACTGTATGGATTGTTGGTAATTGGAATATAAAATCATTTTGTGATGCATTAAATATAATAAGTAATACATCATTACTATTTTGTTGAATTTTATTTGATAACATATAACCTAATATATGATTATCCTCTTGCTGCCAGTCTGACTCTGACATAGGTTCGCTATTTTTATTAAACCAAAAAAGCTCAAATTCATTATCATCTTGATGAATAAAACGGGTTTGACCAAATACTCTAAACTGCTTACGCAAAGAACAAGCTTGACTAATAAAGCGATATAAAACAGATTTTTTATATCTATTTTGATCTTCAAGCCAATTAATATCATTGTCTTGGCAGTAGGCATTATTGTTCCCATTTTGAGAGTGTTCACTTTCAGTGCCGGAACAAATCATTGGAACGCCTTGAGAGAAGATCAGAGTAAGTAAAATATTTTTCTGTTGCTTTAATCTTAAGGCGTTAACTTCAGGGTCACTTGTACTTCCTTCTACATCAAAATTGAATGAATAGTTTTCACTGTGACCATCTCTATTTTCTTCACCATTCATGTCATTATATTTATTATTGAAACTGACAAGATCAGTCAGTGTAAAACCATCATGTGCACTTATAAAGTTGATACTTGCACTTGAGTTTCTACCATTATGTTCAAACAAATCATTTGAACCATGAAATCGCAATGCAAACTCGGGTAATAAACCAGGATCTGCTCGCCAAAATTTTCGAACCACATCTCTATATTTATCGTTCCATTCTCGCCAATTGGCAGGGAAATTTCCTAATTGATAACCGCCAGGTCCAATATCCCAAGGCTCTGCAATTAATTTAACGGTGTTTAAAATGGGATCTTGATTAATTGATTGAAAAAATGTGTGATGCGTTTTGAATCCTGAACGGTCTCTTCCTAGTATGGGGGCTAAATCAAACCTAAAACCATCAACACCCATAACTTCGACCCAATATCTCAGACTATCCATCACAAGTTGCAATGTTCTAGGGTGACTAATATTTAATGTATTCCCGCATCCGGTATCATTGATATATGTACTTAGATTTATTGGGTCAAGTCGATAATAACTTTCATTATCAAAGCCTTTAAAGCATAAAGTTGGACCTTGATTATTACCTTCAGCAGTATGATTAAAAACGACATCTAATATCACTTCAATATTGGATTTATGCAGTTTAGTAACCATTGTTTGAAATTCAATGACTTGTCCATGACTCAAATAAGTCGTATGTGGAGTAAAGAAATTTAAACTATTGTAACCCCAGTAATTTGTCAGATTTTTATCCTGTAAAAAACGTTCACTGATAAATTGATGTACGGGTAAAAGCTCTAATGTTGTTATACCCAAGTTTTTTAAATGAGCGATAAAAGCAGGCTCTGATAAACCTAAGAACTTTCCGCGGTGCTCCTCACTTATTAAGGTATTGTTTATAGTCGCACCTTTGACATGACATTCATAAATAACCGTTTCATGCCAAGGAATATTTGGTTTATCACCATTATATTTCTGTAAATTTGATACTTTAGATTTAGGCATGCAGGCTGAAGTGTCTAAATTGTTTATTTCTTCAGTGGCGTTGTTTTCATTTGAGCTTAAAATAAAATCAAAAGCTGTTGAAGGTTTAAATTCCCCAAATAACGCTTTTGAATAGGGATCTATAAGCAAGTTATTTGAATTAAACCTTAAGCCTAATTTAGGGTTAAACTCACCTGTTACACGATAACCATATAACTGGTCTTTTGGTAAGCCTTCTATTTGACCATGCCAAATGTGCCCTTCACCTTTAAATAGTTTTAGCTTTAAGGTTTCATTCAATCCGGTTTCATCAAACAAGCATAATTCTATGGCTTCTGCAGAACTTGAAAATACAGCAAAATTAATACTGTGTATCCCTTCATTCGGTGAAGTTATTGTTGCACCTAAAGGCGAAGTCACCCCAGGAGATAGTTCATATTTATTTTGCATTAAACAGCTCTTTTAAGATACAAAGTAGCTAAAGGAGGTATATCTAAATAAATGCTATTTTCATTGCCTTGCCATGGGATTGGTTGCGACTTAAATTTTGATTTGGTATTAAAATTAGAACCCGCAAACTCAGTCGTATCAGTATTAAGTAAAAGAGAATAATCGCTGTCACTTGGTACGCCGACTCTAAAATCTTTATGTGTATTAGGCGTGAAATTGCTAATAACAACAATATGATCTTTAGTATTTTGTGCAAAACGAATAAAACTGAACAGACTTTGATCCGCATTACCACCATCTATCCATTTAAAACCATTTTGATGATTATCTAATTGATAAAAAGCACTGTTGTGACAATAAACTTCATTTAGTTTTTTTATTAATTTTTGCATGCCTTTGTGTTGCGCAAATTCAAGCAAATGCCAATCTAGAGATTTGTCATGATCCCATTCATTCAATTGCGCAAATTCACCACCCATAAATAATAGTTTTTTACCCGGATGTGCCCACATAAAGGCATAATAAGCGCGTAAGTTTGCAAATTTTTGCCAATCATCACCTGGCATTTTGTTGATAAGGGATCCTTTTCCATGAACCACTTCATCATGCGACAGAGGCAAAATATAATTTTCACTAAAAGCATAAATGAGGGAGAAAGTCATTTCATTGTGATGATGTGAGCGATGGATCGGATCTGTGGACATATAATTTAGGCTGTCATTCATCCAACCCATATTCCATTTATAGCCAAATCCTAAACCGCCGTGTTCAACAAATTGTGTCACACCAGGCCAAGCCGTAGATTCTTCAGCAGCCATCATGATCCCAGGATAATTGCCATAACATCTTTGATTAACTTGTTTTAATAACTCAATAGCTTCAAGATTTTCGCGACCACCATGAATATTAGGGATCCACTGACCTGGTTCTCTGCTGTAATCTAAATAAAGCATTGAAGCAACTGCATCAACTCTTAAACCATCAATTGCAAAGTTATCAAACCAATACATTGCATTAGAGATTAAAAAACTTTGTATCTCTGCACGTCCATAATTGTAGATATGTGTATTCCAATCTGGATGAAAACCTTGTCGTTTATCTGCATGTTCAAATAGATGAGAGCCATCAAATTTCGCAAGACCATGGGGATCGGATGGAAAATGGCCAGGTACCCAATCAATTAATAGGCCGATATTGTCATCGTGGCAGGCATCAACTAAATATTGGAAATCAGCAACACTACCAAACCGACTGGTTGGCGAATACATACCTACAGGTTGGTAACCCCAAGAACCATCAAATGGAAACTCACTGATCGGCATTAATTGAATATGGGTAAAGCCAAGAGACTTAACATAGGGTACTAATTCTTGTGCTAATTGCTGATAACTTAGGTAACCTTTTAACCCTTGTGCTAATTTTTTACTGTCATGTTTCCATGAACCTGCATGGACTTCATATATACTAATGGGTTTATCAATTGCATTACGTAATTCACGACTACGTTGTAATTTTTGTATTTCGTTTTTATTTTTATGGCAACCCGACAACGTATTTTTTTCAGGTACTATTGAAGCTGTATCGGATGGTATTTGCATAGAAAATGCAAAAGGGTCTGACTTTTCTAATCGATCACCTTCATGGCTTATAATACTGAATTTATAGCTTTGACCACTTTGTATCTGAGTTATGAAAATTTCCCAAACACCACAACTAAGATGTTTTCGCATTAAATGGCGTTTATTATTCCATTGATTAAAGTCACCAACAAGACTGACGCTTTGAGCATTTGGAGCCCATATCGTGAATCGTACACCTATCTGATTATTATGGGTTTGCCAGTGTGCGCCTAAATGTTTATATGCACGGTCTAATGTGCCTTCACTAAATAAATACATGGCATTTAGATCTAAACTTGATGCAAAAGAATATACATCACAGTGTTTTTCATTTGACAATGGGTAGTTGATATTTAATTTATAGCCTTCATTAAAATGTTTTTTATTTATTAGTAAGGTAAATAGATCACTATTTTTATAACGTTTATATACTAACTTTGTGTCTCCTTTCTCATAATGAACACTATTCGCTCCGGGAATATATGCCCTTAATACAAATTGTATTTCATCAAATAAATGAACACCTAAAAATGAAAATGGGTCAGTAAAAATACCACTGTTTAAAGCGGATACTTGTGCATCATAATCAGGATTATAAATGTTAGATTCCATTAAAATTGCTTCAGTCATTGCTGTTCCTTGCCTGATTTAAATACCTAAAAAAATCACTTTCTGAGAATAGTTCACTTGGTAAATTTGATAATCGTCTTCGCCAATTAGGGTAAACCTTATCTGTACCTGGAATATTTGCAGGTAGTTCATTATCATCAAGATCATCTAACTGAATAGTGACTAATTTTATTTTTGAATTTGCTAATACAATTAATATGCTTTGATAAATATCTTGATGTGATGTTTCTAGGTTAAATTCTGTAATATTTGTTTGTGATGAATATTGTGTTAACCAGTTAATCAGTTTTAATTTATCGGAATCACGCTGTGCAATTGCTTCAAATCGATCTTCCGGTATATCAAATAATTTCAAATCATTACGTAAATTAATATCGCTTTTATGCCACCAAGCCTTGAATGTAGGAACATCATGATTTGCTAACATTATCATTGCATGTTCTTTAAGTTCACAAGGTGGGACAAATTCACCTAAATGATCTTTTTCAAAATAAAACAATAAATTAGAATAGATATCAGATGATTGTAATGCTGATTTAATCTCTATAGGTACAACTCCTAAATCTTCGCCTATAACAGCACATTGATTTAAGTGTGATTCAAGTTTTAGTAATGCTAATAGCTGCTGGAATGGGTAATACACATAGCAACCATTATTTTGTTGTTTGTTATCTAGGAGACACCACCATAAACGCAGAATTGCCATAATATGGTCAATCCTCAGAGCACCGCAGTACTTCATATTAGATTGTAATAATTTGATGTAATGTTTAAAACCAGACTGTTTTAATTTTATCGGTTCCAGAGGAGGTAACCCCCAATTTTGCCCCTCTAGTGCCCAAGGATCAGGTGGCGCACCAATACTTGCGTCTTTAATAAATAGACTTTCGTTTTGCTGGAACTCATTACCATCTTGGGCACAACCCACGGCTAAGTCTCTGATCAAGCCAACTTTCATTTCACATTGTTTTGCGTATTGTTGGCATTGTTCAAACTGTAGATGTGCTTGCCATTGCAGATATAGAATAAATTCAGGGTTTTGGTATTGCTTATGTAAACCTTGGAGTGAACTTACCCAGTCGCCATAACTTTTGACACTTTCCTGATGCTTACTTTTAAAATCAGTGAATAACTTAAAGTAATTGCTATCACTTAAGCTATGCAGCTTTAAAAAATGATTAAACAGTAAGTAAAAAACTTGATATTTATAAGAAGCTATTAATTCATAATTAATATAAATGTCATCTTTATGCGTTTTTAAAGTGCTTGATGATAAGTGAGATTCAAGCAAAGTCTTTGCTTCAGTACAGTGTTTAAAATCCGGTATATCTTGGATATGAATATATAAAGGATTAAGGCATAACCTATCACTTGGACTATATGGACTAGCTCTATTTGGCTCATCATCAAATAGTGCATGCAGTGGATTGACAAGGATATAATCAGCGCCTTGGGCCGATGAATACGTGACTATTTGTTTAAGGTCGTTAAAATCACCAATACCGTAATTATCATTCCCTCTGAGACTATATAGTTGTAATGACACTCCCCAAATTTGTGTCGGAACACTTTGGTAAGCTTTTTCTGGATATATTATTAATTCACCAGATTCTTGAATATCATCAATAGTGATATTTATTTGATAATATCCAATTTTTAAATCTGTTATTTTTAGGACTAACTCATAAAAGCATTCGTCATTGTAATGATAGTTACCGGTTTCTAGTAGTGTAGAAACATCAACTGTGTTGGCACTCACTAAATTTGAATTTTGATAAATTTGCCATGATGCTTTTGAATTTAATTGAGCTTCATTCACTCTTATTTTAAAAAAACCATCAGTGTTATTTACAAAACTGGTTTGATTAATAATTTTAAACCAAGGTGCGATATCTAACTGAAAATTAGCTTGAGAGATTGAAGTATTATCGTCAAGGTCATAGCCACATGCAGTTAAAACACAGCGTCTTACTTCGTCACTAATTGTGACTAGCTCTGCGTTATATCCTGTATATTGGTGTCCAACACCTTGTAAATATAGAAGTTGCTCTATCGATTGCATGAGTTGTGTTTTACCTTAAACTTGATAGGTATTAACAACACTATTATCACTACCAAAGCTATTTTGAATATAAGCGTCAGCGTGATTATCATTTTCCCATTTATCTTCATTTATTAAGTAACGAAAATGGAAGTCTTTATCTTTTGGTAGTCTTACCCTAGTACGATAAACTTTATCTTTTTTATTAAACTTCATATCAATTGGCTGCCAGTCGTTAAACTCAGCTACCAATTGTACTTTTTTCACATCTGATATATTGAATTCAAAAGTGACTTCCGCTTCTTGTTTCGTTTTAAAAAATCTTTTTGTTAACATGTTGGCTCCTAACAGTATTTAACCGATATTTCCTTGCCATAAACTGTAAAAACGCTTGTTATCACAGTGCTATGAATGATTTTATTTTAAGCAACCTCAAATAAAGTTAAACATATGTATATTTAGATTTTATGACAACGAAATATCAAATCTCGCTGCACCAAAATAAAGCAATAATTGACTAAAATTAATTTAAAGTTTGAGTGTAGTAGATAGAGCAATAAATAAACCATTATTGATTGATATTTAATATAAATTAAATTTAGGATGTTTCAAATGATAATAGATCTTATTTAGGTGAGTAATTTTCATCTTGTATTTGTTTTGGGGTCTAACGTGATGGGGAGTTGAAAATAGTTCATATAAAACATAGTGCAAAAGCTCAATATGAATTTTTTGTTTGCACTAATATCGTGCAAATAAAGGATCATTTTAGATCATGTGTGCATTCAGATCTTATGAGATTTTACAATTCTAGGTATGACAGTGAGTTAATGTAACTCACTTCAGAACTGGTATTCGTATTATTTAAACATATCCAACAATTGCCATAATGATTGCACCTCATGTGTAGGATTTATTCCCTCTGGAGCTTTGTGATTATTTACATTTAACCAACAGGTATCTATTCCGGCATTTATACCACCTTGAATATCAGAATGAGGATTATCCCCAACCATAAGGATTTCATTTTTTGATGGATTGTCCATTGTATTAAAGGCATGGTGAAAAATACCAATGTCAGGTTTAGCAATACCCACTTGCTCAGAAATCACGAAAGTAGAAAAAACATCTTTAAAACCTGTTTTTTCAAGTCTAACGGTTTGTAATTGCGTAAAACCATTAGTAATAATACCCATTTTCACTTTTGTGGATAAATAATCTATCAGTTCTCTTGCGCCATCTAGTGGTTTACAAATTTGGGCCATAGCTTGTAAAAATTCGGTGTTTAATTTTTCAGTAGATATAGTTAGTTTTTCAGACCAAGACGTAAACCGTTCGTTTTGTAATTGTTTAGCGCTTATGTCACCATTTTGATAATCAACCCATAAAGGTTTGTTCACTTTCTGATAAATTTCATAGTCAGCTAATGTGAAATCAACATCAAAACCAGAAAACATTAACTTTAAGCCTTGGTACGCGTCAAAATGAAATAATGTTTCATCAGCGTCAAATAATACCCATTTATATTTCATCTTAATCTCTTACTTCTGGAATAAGTTACGGTTTAAAAAAGGAGCGAGTGCGAGAAGCAACGCTTGAGTATAAATACTCTCTCTGGTTGCATTGTTATTTGTTAATAAACTAATGGCACCGCCCTTTTGCTTAACATTAGTTGTATTAAACAATTCATCCATTACATCACCAAGTTCTTTACCTAATTTTAATGATTCATAAACACAGTGTGGTAAAGGTAAACTAGCGCTTCTTCCTATCGACTGATGTTGTCTATCCAATATCGCAAAGTATGCAAATGTCATTGGCCCATCTTGTGTTAAATCGATGCCACCTTCTAATGCGACATAATAATCAGCAATTTCTTCAGATGTTTTACAAAATTGTGCGCGATTAATTGCACCTTCACGAGTTTCATTTGCAGTCATAGGCTGATCTGATACACCAGATGGTGCATGTATGCCATTACATTGAATTTCATAATTTGGAAATGCGCTGACAAACGCATTATTAACCGCATTTATTTTTACAGGATTAAGTGAACCAACCAATATTTTTATTATTTCTTGTGACATTTAATTAAACCTTGGATTCAATCATTAAGCAGATTATGCAAGGATTTTAACACAGCTTAACTATGTACCTTACATGTCAAATGTAAGAAATTTTATAATTATAAAATGCATAAGCTAATATTTAATGCCATTTTTTTATTAAAAACTTAGTTGATCTAACACATGTTTTGCTCAATTAAGTTACTAGTGATATTTTAATTAGATCTATATATTGTGTCTAAAATAAAAATTAACACACTATATGGTGCTTTATGTTTAATTTCTTCAAACCCCAAGTTGTATTTCAAGAGGTGCCAAATGAGGTGTCTCTGGCATTTTTAATTACCGGTTGTCCATTCTCATGTGAGGGTTGTCACAGTCAAGACAGTTGGTCTGCTTTATCTGGGTTTTCCCTTGATCACAAAACATTTTCATATTACTTGTCACAATATAGCGGCCTTATTACTTGTGTTTTATTTTTTGGTGGTGAGTGGCAATCAAAAACTCTAATTAAGCATTTACAGTTTGCACAAAGCTTAGGGCTCAAAACCTGTTTATATACTGGCGCCGATAAAATAAGCCAATCAATCAGCCAACATTTAGATTTTTTAAAAACTGGCCGCTGGGATCAAGGTCGAGGCGGTTTAAATAGTAAAAATACCAATCAAAAATTTATCAATGTAAAAACACAAATATTACTTAATCACCAATTTTTAGGGAATTAAAATGGCTTTACTCAATGCAAATCAAATAACAAAAAAATTATCCTTTATTGACCAATATATAAAGGCAAATAATGCTGCTGATGGTTCGATATTAGACGCTAATGCAAACGTATCACATAAAAATATAGCGACTTTAGAAGCAGAAATTACCAAAGATTTTTTATTAGATATTAACCGTTCATTAGTGAAGCAAAAAATATCTCAGTTGTTTGATGAAAACTTAGCTTTTGAGTATGAGCGTCAGATCACAGAACATGAAATATATGTGCATGATGAAACCAGTTTAAAGCCTTATTGCACTTCAATTACTATGTATCCTTTTTTACTTGATGGTTTAACCAACTTGGGAGGCGAATCAAAAGCACCTAAACATTTAGAGTCATTTTGTGGTTCTTTCGTGAATTTAGTTTTTGCAATCAGTTCACAGTTTGCAGGTGCAATTGCAACTGTTGAGTTTTTAACTTACTTTGATTATTTTGCAAAAAAAGAATATGGCGAGGCCTATTTAATAACACATTCAAAACAAATTTCAAATCACTTACAGCATGTTGTATACGCAATTAACCAACCTGCTGCTGCCCGAGGTTATCAGAGTGTATTTTGGAATATATCTTTATATGATGAGCATTATTTTTCATCTATTTTTGAAAACTTTATTTTTCCTGATGGCAATGCCCCTCAATGGCTGTCAGTAAATACATTACAACATTACTTTATGGATTGGTTTGCAATTGAAAGAGAAAAAGCGGTGCTGACATTTCCTGTTATAACCGCTGCTATGTTAACCAAAGATGGCAAAGTAAAAGATAAACAATTCAAAAGATTTTGTTCTGAGCAATTGGAAAAAGGAAATACATTTTTCATCTATCAATCTGACAATGCAGATTCATTAGCATCATGCTGTCGTCTTAGAAATGAAATATCAGATAATACTTTTTCATATACCTTAGGTGCAGGAGGTGTTGCTACAGGCTCTATTAATGTGATCACCATTAATATGAATCGACTTCAACAAGATGGCCGAGACTTAACGGTAGAGATAGACAAAATACATAAATATCAGGTTGCATATCGTGAAATTATGAATGACTACCTAAAACAAGGCATGTTGACAGTATACGATGCTGGATTTATTAATTTAGATAAACAATTTTTGACAATCGGTATTAATGGTATGAGTGAAGCCGCTGAATCACTTGGTATTGCCGTTGGTAACAATAACGACTATAAAAATTACGTATCTAGTCAATTAAAGAAAATCTTTTTAGCAAATAAGCAGGCTTACAAAACTTATGGCTATCGTTTTAATACAGAATTTGTTCCCGCTGAAAATCTAGGTATTAAAAATGCTAAGTGGGATAAACGAGATGGCTATAAAGTTCCAAGAGAGTGTTACAACTCATATTTTTATGTTGTTGAAGATGAGTCTATTAATCATTTAGATAAATTTATATTACATGGCAAGGAAATGATTCAATACTTAGATGGTGGCTCAGCACTTCATTTAAATTTAGCTGAGTCATTAACTAAAACTAACTATGAAAACTTGCTTGATATCGCAGCAACGACAGGCTGTAATTACTTTTGTATAAATGTGAAGTGTACAATTTGTAATGAATGCGAGCATATTGATAAAAAAACCATTTCGCAATGTAGTGAATGTGGTTCTAAAGATGTAGATTATGGTACTCGTGTTATAGGCTATTTAAAACGTGTATCTGCCTTTAGCAAAGGTAGGCGAGATGAGCATAGCCGTCGTCATTATCATGCCAGTTAACCCGAATTAAGGTTAATGAATAAAAATAGGGAGAAAATCGCATGACTTACCCCCTATACAAGATGATTCTTTACTTTAAACCTTTACTATTAAATATAAGCTCTCATATCTTTAATTTAACCACTGTTGCAGAATATTCTTATCCACTAAACCACTTTTCCCTTGGCTTTGACCTGCTTTATTAAAGAAATAACTGCGAGGAAGTTCGCCATACCATGTTGGATCAATTTCATATCGGCTTTGTGATGCGCGTTCATCAGCAAAGTGCATTAAGGTTAAATCATTTAATTGATACTGATCTATTACTTCATCCATTTGGATTTTCATTTCATTATCGGCGTCTGTATTGATTAATACTAACTTTAGATCAGGATTTGATTTGATCATACTTGATATTGTTTTTAGTTCTTTAAAACAGGGTGGACATTCTAATGACCAAAAAACAGCAATCCAATTTTTATTGAGGTTTTGCTTCTGGATATCTTCCCATGCTTGTTTATCAAATTGTGCGCTTTGGGCAAAACTCATCATTGAAAATACACAGCAAGTTAAGCAAAGTAGTATGTTGCATGTTCTTTTTATGTTTGTCATAGTTTCGACGTCCAATGGCCTGTTTTAGGTCTATGCCAAGAAACAACGTTTTCGCCTTTATTTGTGGTATACAAAAACGGCCTATCAGCTCCTGTTTTGGAAGTGATTAACTTAATAGCTTTATTAAAGTTATGGCCATTATCTAAAGATTGTTGATGCCATAATTCATGTTCAGTACCGTTAAACTCAAGCCAAACGATATCTACTTGGTGTTTGTCATTACTTATTAAATTAGGGTGAACCGCTTGGCGTGAAAAATTGCCAACTGAAATGGAAGGTGATAGTTTCTCGCCTAAATCATCTGTAAACGCATAGAAGATACCTTTGCCTTTACTGCCTTGATTGAACCAAGTGAGATGTAATCTTTGATCTGACTTTGAAATACTGGCGCCTTGATGTGGGCAGCCATTAATAAACCACTCATCAAAAGTCACTCTATTGTTATTAATCACCTTATTAAGTGCTAAATCATAATTGGCTAAAGAGAAGTCGCGAATATTGTCACCAAATATATCGCGATACATAATCGATATTTGATTAACATCACTTTGTAAAAGCGTTAACCGACAACAAACACAGGTACCTTGCGTTATTTTTTCATTTGAAAAACGAACTTGTTTGTTTTCACCAAATTGTGCTTGCGCTAAATAAATAGAAGAGCCATTAAACTCCTTACCCGCTTTTATTGCTTTATATTTATCACGACTATCAAGCCAAACTAAAATGAGTTTATTTTCATTAGTCACGATCATTTCATTAAAGCTATGGCCAGTTAATAAACCATCATTATTGACAGTGATAGGTTTACTGAAGTTAACTCCCTTATTATTTGAAAAACTAAATCGTATATCTCCCGTATATTTTTTCGTACCTGGTTTAGCCCAAGATAAATAGATATCACCTGACTTTGAAAAAGCGATCTTCGGTCTATTTTCACCCCGTGAAGAGATGTTTTCATTGATTGACTGTACTTTTACGGTCTTATTAAAGCTCTCACCTTTGTCATCAGATATTGCATAAAATATTTGATTTTTATTTGACCAAACTCGCCAGATGTCACCATTAGGGTGGGTTGCAATAGTCACTGTTTTTGCACAAATGACATTTTGAGAGCTGCACTTTTTTTTTGTTTTGTCTGATGCATATTGGTGAGCATCTAAAGATGCACACCAACTAATTGATAGAATGAATAATAGAATGAATATTATTTTTACCATTGATATTTCAGCCCAAAGTAAGCAGTACGAGGCGCTGCGGGTTGATAGGTTTCTTTGCCATATCTCACTTGTGCTTCTTGAGCATAAAACTTATCAGTTAAGTTAAGCACTCTGGCGTTTAAACTTAGTTTATTTGTTACATCAAAGTTTAATTTTATATTTGCAATTGTATAGCCATCATAGCCTTGCTCATTCTCTTCATCCATCCAGTATTCCCCGATAGATTGCACTTCTAACATAGTTGATAAACCTTGAATCGCTT
>Ga0209396_1004725_pt1 | contig 13145 bp, 18 predicted proteins | sample GOMGulsemesocosm_6_FD_184638 | JGI IMG/M metagenome (GOLD analysis project Ga0209396, IMG submission 184638) | Methane-oxidizing microbial communities from mesocosms in the Gulf of Mexico - GOM8C Gulf of Mexico (SPAdes) (version 2) | ecosystem: Environmental > Aquatic > Marine > Cold seeps...
AGGTTACATTTTATGATACCAGCTTAATTATGCTAGCTGCTACTTTTGCCTTTGGCAGTGTAAATATGTGTTACTCGTTACTAGCAGTAAAAGCGAGAAATACTTTTAAGTCACCTAATGCAACAACGGTCATTAATAAGACCGCGGGTACTATCATGGTGTCAACAGGTGCTTTGGTGGCAATTAAAACCTAACAAGAAATTATACAAGGACAAAAAACAGTTGGCTTTTTGTTCATTCCGTTCAACATTTTAACCAGCTATTTTTGTCCGATTAAGTGGACGTTAGAAGACTGTATCAACATAAACATGGGAGTTTATAAAATTGTTTTTTAATAAGTTTAAGAAGGAACCTCAAACTGTAGATGTGATGGGTAGACAATTTCGTTGTTTAGCTTGTAATCATAACTTGTTCTGGCTTGGCCGTTCGCAGTTAAATACAGCACTAGCTACATTTTTTAACTTTGATTGGGCTAATCGAAGCGTTTCCCATGTTAGTTGCGAGCAGTGTGGACATATGGCTTGGTTCAAACAATAAATCTAATTTAGCAGTATGACATTGACCTGTCATTAGTCTGACGTAAAGATGTCGTATACAAAAAAGGAGTTTTTTAGCAGGATATAGTTTCAATTTATTTATATGAGAAATACAAATGGAAAAATCAAAGAATAACTATTTTATATTAAGTTTAATGTTAACGACAATAGGGACGGTTTTGACCACGATAAAAGTCGATTATTATTTAGACATTGCTGTTTTAAGTGCGGCTGTTGTGATTGGTGTTCTTGGTTGCACAAAAGCTAAAGAGTAAGTAGGTTGCTAAAAAGCATTTAAACAAGCACAAATAACAGTTGGTTGATGTTCGTTCATCAAATCTTAGCAAACAATTTTAGTCCATTATTAGGGGGCTATATCCATAGAGTATTAAATGAAAATTGCCGTATTATCAGATATCCATAGTAATGTTTTCGCCCTTGATGCTGTCATTAAGGATGTAAAAAGACATGCCGTAGATTTAAAGGCAAATCTTGGAGACATTCTTTATGGACCAGTTGCCCCCAGGTCTACTTTTGAACTTTTGATGGAACATGATTTTGTTACAATTTCAGGTAATCAAGATCGCCAGATTTACGAATCTACGGAAGAAGAAATAGAGTCAAACCCAACCATGCAATTTATTTTGGACGATTTAGGCTCCAAACCATTAGAGTGGATGAAATCACTACCTTTTGATAAACAAGTAAATGAAGATGTTTATTTTTGTCACGGAACTCCAAAAAATGATTTAATTTACTTGTTGGAAGATGTAAGTAGAGGTCATGCTTTACTGCGTTCAGATAGCGAAATAATTGATTTACTCGCGGGACAAAAATCTAAGCTAATCTGTTGTGGCCATACTCACACGCCTAGGTCTGTATACTTGAGTAATGGTCAGTTTATTGTTAATCCTGGAAGTGTTGGTCTCCAAGCATATACAGATGAAGATCCGGTGGTTCACTCAATGGAAAATTTTACTCATCACGCATCATACTCAATAGTTGAAAAAATCGATTCTCAATGGGTTGTTCAAAATATCAAAGTTCCTTATGATTATCAGCGTGCTGTCAATGAAAGTAAAAAAAGAAACCGAAGCGATTGGGTTCATTTTTTGTCAACGGGAAGACGAATGTAACTGGCTGTTTAAGCAATACAAATTGTAGTTGGCTGTTTCCGCATCGCTTCACATTTTAGCCAACTATATTTTTCCGCTTAAATAGGCGTTATGTTCTCAGGAGTAGTCGTGCAGATTAGTGAAATAACCAAAAGTGACTTTGAAGCATTTTGGCCTGTTTTTAAAGAAGTGGTACTCGCTCAAGAAACCTATGCTTTTGATCCAAAAATTGATTTTGAAACAGCATATAATTTATGGTGTTTATCACCACAAAAAGCCTATGTAATAAAAGAAAAGGGTTTAATACTTGGTTCTTATTATATTAAAGCCAATGCTTCAGGACCTAGCGCTCACATATCTAATTGTGGATACATGGTAAGTCCTGAGAGTCGTGGTAAAGGTATTGCTCGTAAATTATGTGTGCATTCACAAGAGGTAGCAATAAAACTTGGCTATAGTGCTATGCAATATAACTCAGTGGTTTCTACAAACGACATTGCCGTAAAATTATGGGAAAAACTTGGGTATAAGATTATCGGTACTATTCCCAATGCATATAATCATAAAAAACTTGGATTTGTTGATTCCTTTATAATGTATAAACAATTGAGTACATAACAAGAATTTAAAGCAAGACTACTAACAGTTTGCTCAGTTTCGCTTCGTGACACAATTTTAGCAAACTATTATTTTCCCCTTATTGGGCGTTAGGTTGAAAGGAATATTGGTGCAAGTTAGGTCAAAATATCCCATGATCTCTTTCGGTGACTGGGTTCTAATTGGGATTCCCTTAATTGGGTATTGGTATACGTCAATTCCTCTTATGTTAGTACCATTACCCGTTGCGATTGCATACTCAATTTTTGGTGCGTTAAAAAGGCATCACTTAAACCAACCATTAGTTGAGCCAGAGAAAATCAGACTTTACTCAAACTTGCATATGAAGTTTAAACTTGGTTTATTAATTAGCTACTGGTCACTAGAGCTTATAGCTTTATACCTTTCAGAATTTTATATCTAACAAGGCAATAAAGCAGGAAAAAATAGTTGGCTTTTGCTCCTTCGTCGCTAAATTTAGCCAACAAATTTCTACCCCTAACAGGGTGTTACCCAGCTATTAGAGTAAAAGTATTTCAAGCAAGGAATCATAAAATGGCAGAAGATATAGTAGCAATCGAGATAGAGTTTGATACCGAAGAACAATGCAAAAAAGTTCATGACATCTTTTATAACTTAAGAGCTGCAAGAAGGGATGAGGCTGAATGGCCTTCGGAGGATGAATTAATTGACCAAGTCAGTTCAATTAGCAAGAAAGCAAAAGAATTGCTATTAACCCCCTTAAAAGGAACTGAGGAAGAAAAGGAGTGGTTACTCAAAGAAATCAAACCAAATAAAATATCTAGTTTTAAATTTCAATGGTCAGACATTGAAATTGAAGGAGCTTGGGTTGAGTCATTGAAAATCGTTCATATATTTGAACCTGATGATTTTCCATCAAAGAAAGGCAAAAAAGGAAATAAAATACGAATTAGCTGGATGTGGAATAGGTGCTATCTAGTCACAGCAGCCATGATGATAAAGATTTTCAAAGAATTAGGAGCTACGAGAATTAAATCTAGAGTATCTTCTGAGTATGGGTAGACTTAATCCGTTTGAGCTACGTACCAGCCTAATAAGTTGCCTAAGCAGACACAAACATTTGGCTGTAGTACGTTCCTTAACATTTTAGCAAACAATTTCCAGCCCCTTATTGGGGCGTCAGGCGTCAGCAAGAAGTCAGCTAAAAGTCATTAGAACTTCAGGTATTTTAAATTTGGTTAGCTTAAGCTTAAGTTCTCCATTTTTACTTCAAAAGAGCGAACTTTAATTTATGTGTACAGTAATAAGAACCAAAACCCGAAACATTACTAGGAATCACATGCAAAACATGTCAAAACTGTTGTTATTGTGCGCCTCCCTATCATTAGTAGCCACTGAAACCAATGCTTCCGAAGTCATCGCAATCAACTCTACCAACAAAGCGCCGCTATTCGATGGTCGTTGTGACAAAGAGGAATGGCAATCAGCAACAAAATTTGAACTGCCAGCACAAACTTCCGTTTACCTCATGCATGATAAATACTCATTATACGTGTGCGCCAAAGGCAAAGCCGAAGATTATACAGTCATTGATATCTATATAGAAAATGCTGAAACTGGTCACCTTCATAGACTCCATGCCTCTGCTCAATTGGGAGAAAGGTTATTCAACGGGAAAGAATGGAGTGAGCCTGAACGTTGGAATCTAAAGGATTGGGGTGGGTTTTGGGTACCTTATGCGGGCATTGATGAATCCGAAGATGGAAAACGACCTAAATTCTTGAAAGGGTCACACAGGGAAATGCAAGTGTTGCGCAAGAAATTTGTTGGTGAAACTTGGAATATCATGATTGGCGTAAGCGGCATTTATCACGAAAAGAGCTCTACGACATTCTCATATCCAGAAAAAGCAGCAGATACAGATAAATCTACTTGGGCTAAGTTTTCTTTTTCTGATTTATAGCTCTAAATACTATTAGTGAGGTTGAGGACATGTCGCCTAACAAACAAATCAACAGGACAAAAAACAGTTGGTTTTTGCTCCTTCGTCGCTTATTTTAACCAATTATTTAAGCCCCTTAAATGGGCGTTAGGTATTTATGAGTCCAGCATTCAGTTGGCATATTTTCAATTATTTAAAGGGAATTAATTTTGAAGAATAATTTTGTACGACATATCTTAACTTCGGTATGTGTTTACATGACTCTATACACAACTACGATAACTATTGCTAGCGCAGGAGAGTCTGAGGATTTCATTGATAAGCTGAAATCGCATTATCATGAAACTTCTTCAATAACCGCATTTTCATTATCCTATCGTTATTTGGGACACAGCGACCCTTACCAATCATGGGACTTTAAAGCGCCCAGTAGATATAGCGCATTCAAAGTAATAGATATGGATTTGCGCAAAAAACATTATTCGCAAAATGTTGTACATCACTACACAGGCGGGTTGTTAGTTGATGAAGTTCACTTTCAAAATGATGTAGAGAGTTTACGTTATGAAAAAAATGGCATCCTTTTAGGTAAAGGCGTCCGAAAGCAAGGCATGAATAGTTATGATAGGTATAAAAACCTCACTATGATGAATGTAGATTTTTTTGCTATAAGACCTTTGTTTGAAGAAACTGACATCGAAAGAAATATCAAAATCCAACAAAATAACCAATCTAGAGAAACGAGCCTTACACATACACTTTCAGATAACAAAATGATGGAATATGTCTTTAGCAATAGCCCGTTGCGCTTAAAGTCGATCAACAATAAATCACGTCGCCGTAATTATATTTATGATGATTACAAAACATTTAATGGGTTAACTTTCGCTCACTCACTAATAAAATATTATAATGGTGACACGGTACCAAGTTTTATCACTCAAACGGATTCTTTCACAATTCTTGATGAAGTTGAACCAACAAAGCTTAAGTTACCAGATGGGTATGGCCCCATTATTCCTTCATATAAAAATGAACTAGTATCAACTGAAATAGCACCCAATATATACTTAGTAACCAACGCATCAGTTAATCGAAACACATTATTTAAAGTAAATAGTAATGAAATTATGATTTTTGGCGCACCTGTTAATAAAAAACGGTCGGAACAAACCATTGAACTGATCTCAAAACAATTTCCGCAAAAGAAAATTACTTCGGTATATGTTACTCATCCTTATAGCGATCATATCGCTGGCCTTACAGCTTATGCAAAGTTAGGTGCGGTGATACGCGCTGATTCATACAGTATTGAAGCTATCAAAGCCTACCCTCGATTTAAAGATGAACTAGAGTTCTTTAAATTTCAAACAATTGCAAATGATGAATTGATTGATGGCGTGCGCTTTTATGTGCTAGAAAACTCTCGTGCTAAACGGCAAAGTTTTGCTCACTTTGAAAGCAATGGCATTCTCTATCAATCAGACTTTCTTGAAGTTCCTTTCGATAACACGATACCTAAAATACTGCCTAGCTATACTAAAACGTTTATTGATTTTATTCGAAGTAAACAACTTAAAATTGAGCGCATTGTAGGTCATCATCGTAATAACAATATTTCTACAGAGGTTATAAATAAGTTTTATGATTCAAATAGAATGTAAAAAATTTTAAGGTAGTGGTGGTATAAAATACCTAACAAGTGACTATGGTATCATGCCTTAACAATTAATTTATTTTAGGATCCCAGTAGATACCATCTATCACCATCGAATTTACTGTTACTACTAACTTTCTAATACAGGCAATGATAGCGACTTTTTTGGGTTTTCCAGCAGTTACTAATCGTTGATAAATTGTTTTAAATGCTTGATTACATTGAATGGCCGACATCATTGCCATGTACCTAGCTGTTCTAATTTGTTATCGATCTCTCAATAGAGGAGACTACGCTCAATCGAACTACCGTATAAAAGTCTTTAGTTGCTGCTAAAGCTTGGGCCTTACTATTTTAGTCAACAATAATTTGCCCTTAATGTGAGCGTAATGTGTCAATGTCTAGTCTAGTCTAGTAAATTATAATCAAGCTTAATTTCAATACCATAGCAATCTAAGAGAGAAAATTTGATGAATATTAATAAAATGATACTTTTTTTACTTACATTTTTCTCAGTAACAAATGTACACGCAGAGGTGTTGTTTGTAGCAGAAACTGGCTTTATTGTGAAAAACAAGATCATTGTAAAAACTAACAAAGAAAAAACTTGGAATATATTCATCAATCAAGTCGATCAATGGTGGCCATCTGATCATACATGGTGGGGCGAAGTTGGTGCTCTTACAATCGACTCATTCGCTGGAGGGTGTTTTTGTGAGAAATATAATAATAAGTCAGCTGAGCATATGCGAGTGACGTTTATCGAGCCGAAAGTTTTAATGCGTATGACCGGTGGCTTAGGACCGTTACAAGGGATGGGAATGTATGGTGCCTTAGATTGGGAGTTTACTGGTAATGAGCAAGGTACAATAGTCACAATGACCTATAAGGTTAATGGAATTAATCCTAGTGGTTTTGCTGATTTAGCCCCAATTGTTGATAAAGTACAAGCTATACAATTGGAAGGGCTAGCCAATTTTCTTGACACTAAAAAATAATACGCTAATCAATACATAATAAGCTGTTTAATAAGGACAAAATACAGTTGGATTTTTGCTCCATCTTCGCTAAATTTTAGCCAACCATATTTTGCCCATTAACGAGGTCGTTTTATTTTTATGAGAGTCTGCATGTTAGAACATGGTAGCTTTAAGATAGAGTTAATTAAACAAGTGATTACCGTTCGTTTCTTTGGTGAGTGGAACAAAGAGACTTCAGTAAGAATGTGTGAAGAGTTTCATGAAAAGGCAAAAACAATCACAGGACAGCCATGGGCATGCATAGTCGACTTAACTAAATGGGAACTGGGAGGCCCTGAAGTTTGGGAGCCAATTGTTCAAATTAACGATTGGTGTACCGAAAACGGCCAAGCTTTTGAAGCAGTCGTATGTAGGCAAGAGTTGCAAAAGTTTATTATGGAAAAAACCCATGAAGCTCTACCAAAAACAGTATCATCATTTTTCCAAACTGAAGTCGATGCGAAAAATTGGCTTTGTAAATATGGCTACAAAATATAACAAGCCAATCAAGACAGGACTGCTAACAGCTTGCTCGGTTCTGCTCCGCTACACATTCTAGCAAGCTATTGTCAGCCCCTTATTAGGGCGTTATGTGTATCTAAAGTTTGGTGTCGTAATGAGATTAAGAGATCTAAAAGGGTTTGGACCAAAGAGTGAAGAAATCCTTGCTGAAGTAAACATCAATTCTGTGGATGAGTTTATGGCAATAGATCCTTTCGAGCTTTATAAACAGCTCAAAGAAAAAGTTAAAGGTACGGGGTTAAATTCTATTTACGCAATAATAGGAGCAAAGGAAAATAAGCATTGGCAAGAAATTGCTAATAATCAAAAAACTGAGATTTTACTTCGACTCGATGATATGGGGTTAGCCCCTAAGTAAATACAGAGAACAAGCAGATAATCAGGTACAAAATCCATTTGGCTGTTTTCACTCCGTTCAACACTTTAGCCTCTTAACATGGTGTTATATTTTTCACACTTATAGTAATAACTTGGAAGTATGAGGAAAAAGATTTATGAAATTAGTTTTATTAAGCATTTTTAGCTTTGGGATATTATTAGTGCAGCCTTGTAATGCTGCAAGCGCTGAAAAAGTGGGTAAACAGTTAAACCAGTACCTAAAAGAATTAGCTGTTAATAATGAGTTCTCAGGAAGTGTCTTACTTGCCAAGGGGGGGAACGTTCTCGTTCAAAAAGCATACGGGATGGCGAGTAAAAGGTTTAATGTGCCTAATAACATTGAGACTAAATTTAATCTTGGCTCAATGAATAAGATGTTTACTTCCGTAGGAATCATGCAATTAGTAGAATCAGGTAAGTTATCCTTAACTGACAAACTAAGTGATTTTATTGATGAAGGTTGGCTTGCAACAGAAATCAGTCAAAAAATACAAATTCAATATTTGCTCAACCATACTTCAGGTTTAGGTAATTATTTTAACCGTACTTACATGAATTCTTCTAAAAATAATTTCCGAAAACTTGATGATTACAAGCCATTAATTGTTGATAGTGCTTTATTATTTGAACCAGGCACTGAGGCTCGATATAGCAATACTGGTATGTTCATGCTGGGGGTTGTTATTGAAAAAGTAAGCGGCACAGATTACTTTAGTTATATCCGTAAGAACATATATCAAAAAGCTAAAATGGTTAACTCTGATAGTTATGAAATGGATCAACCAATATCTAACCTAGCTATTGGTTATGAACCAAATGATAAAAACGAGACTGGTTGGAAAAATAACAACTATCTACATGTGCTTAAAGGTGGTCCTGCAGGTGGTGGTTTTTCAACGATACAAGACCTTCTTAACTTTGCTTTAGCACTTACAAATTATGAGTTAATTGGTAAAAAGTTAACACAGGAGTCTTTTTCTGTTAAATCAAAATTAAGTTATGTAGATTATGGTTATGGGTTTATCGTGCGGGGCGAAGCTGATAATCGTGTTGTAGGGCATGGCGGTAGTTTCCCCGGTATTGGTTCAAATCTAGATATATTTCTAGATCAAGGCTATGTTGCCGTAGTTTTGTCTAACTATGGTAGAGGCGAGCGACAGGTTCGCAACAAAATACGTGAACTGTTAAAAAAGTAACCCCAATAGTTTTAGCTAAAAATATAACCAGACGCTTAAACGGAAAAATGACAGTTGTTTTTTTCACCTGCGTCGCTATTTTTACCAACAATAATTTGCTCTTTATCAGAGCGTTAGGTGTACCAACAAGGATGTCGTAAATTGAAATATTTAATCTTAATGTCTGCTCTAGTTTTAACTGCATGTAGTTTAACATCAAACGTAAATATTGCTGATACTATGAATTTAATTGCTTTAACGGAAGAAAAAGCACCGAATGGAGTACAAGGCACCTTTAAGTTTTTAATCAAAGCATCAGGAATTAAAAGAGACAAAGTCTATCTGAATACTGAGCTGGACTACAGGGATAGGAGAGCCATCACTATTTCAGTAGCGCCCAATATAGTCTCTGCATTTACTAGGAAGTATGGTTCACCCCCTGACAATTACTTTGTTGATAAAACAATAGAAGTTACAGGAGAAGCTAAAAGAGTAAAAATATATTTTATTTCAAAGGGTCGAATGACCAGTAAATATTATTTCCAAACTCATATAAAGGTATCGTCAGTCGAACAAATTAAGGTTGTATACTAAGTATGCCTAACGTGGCGTTAACTTTTTAAGAAGGTTTTGAGTTGAGAACACTATTCTGTTTTATTTTAGTCTCTATCGTTGTTGCTTTTTTTGCGCCAATGTTAATTGAAATGAAAGTTGCTGCTGCTCCTTGGTGGAACTTTGTTGGGACTTTTATTGTTGTTTTGTTTTTAGTGCCAGTAACAGCAATACCAATATATAAAATAATTACCAGTAAGCACGGTTACTCTTTAAAAACAGTGCTTAAATCATCCGTTATTTCTGTATGTTTTGTATCTTCATTTTTTGTATTTCCTAATAACTTAGAAAGTTCATTTGTTAATGGCCAAGTAATAGTTGAAAGCGGCTCGATTACATTAATAGAGTATTTTTATGCTTTTATCCAATTGTCTTTATTCGCTATAGTAGGGTTATTGGCTGGCTTGTTATTCTTTTATTCTAAAAAGGGAGCTAGCAATGAAATTAACTAGAATACGTAATAGTTTGTGGGTTCCGCTCTACTTCACATTTTAGCCAACGACTATCAGCCTCTTATAGTGGCGTTATGTGAAAGTTGAAGGTTTCAGCAGGTTGAACAAATAATGAATGGAAATGTAATAGTGCTCAATGGTACTTCGAGCTCAGGGAAAACAACGTTAGCTAGAGAGCTACAATCTCAGTGCTCAGAAGTTTACTTACTTTGTTCTTTAGATGCATTTTGGGATATGACTCCTTATAGTATACCTGCGGGGTCGAATAATTTTCCAAACATGAAACTTGCTCTCGCAAAATCAGTAAGGGCGCTGGCTGAAACAGGGCATAATGTAATAGTAGATGTTGTTTTTAGTGGCCAAAAAACATACATTGAACTCACAAAAGAACTAGATGGATTGAATTTCAAAATCGTGAAAGTTGAGTGCCCTTTAGACGAGCTAGCAAAAAGAGAGATTGCTCGTGGTGATCGTGAAATAGGGTTAGCCAAAATGCAGTATGAAAATATTCATGAGGGTGTAATATACGATTTAAACGTAAATACGTTAGTTAATTCTCCAGAGCAATGCGCACAGAAGGTCATTGATAGTTTAGTGTCATTTGCACATAACAAGAATTTAAAACGGGACTGCTAATGGTTTGCTCGGTTTCGCTACACATTTTAGCAAGCTATTATCAACCCCATAAATGGGCGTTATCTGATTAGGTGAACTTGATGCTCGGTGAATTTGTTATGCTATATCTTGGTCTAATGGCCTTCACATATTTTGTCGTAGTTATAATTTGTGTGTGGTCAATCGTGATAAGCATCTATAGAAGATTACTTAAACAAGCATTGATTTCATTTATATTTGGAGTGTTAACAACAATTACATCCATTATTTCTGCACTCCCGTTTCTTAAAATGCACGGGAGCTATAGTGATGGAGATAGGTGGCTTTTAATTGGGTTAGTTTCTATCAATATGGCTTTTATGATTTTTGTTATTAGTTCTAGGTTTAAAGTTATAAATAAATATAAAAATAGTTAGAGTCACATAATAAGGTGATTAATAAAACGGACATTCTAAATGTTGGCTAGACGTTCGTTCCTCGCTGATTTTAGCCAACTATTCTGCGCCGCTTAGTCATGCGTTTTATACCTAAAGGAATAGATATGTTTGCATTATCTTTAATTGTTTCTTTCATGATGTTTATTGTTGCATCCTTACATTTTTATTGGGCTTTTGGCGGTCAATATGGACTAACGTCCGCAGGGCCAAGTTTAGAAGGTGATAAAAATTTTATACCAAGCAATGTTTTGATATTTATTGTCGCAGTAATGATACTTGGTCTTTCAATTTTAGCTATTCAACTAGTTTCACCTATTGAACAATTCAAAGAACATATTCATTATATTGGTTATCTTGTTTCTGCTATTTTTGTCATTCGTGCTATTGGCGATTTCAAGTATGTTGGCTTTTTTAAAAAGGTGTATAACAGTAATTTCGCTACATTAGATACTAAGTACTTTTCTCCGTTGGTTCTTTTTTTAGGAATTTCGTACGGGGTATTATCTAGTTACGGTACATAACAAGCCATTACAGTAACGGGGCTGCTAACAGCTTGCTAGGTTCAGCTTCGTTACACAATTAAAGCAAGCTATTATCAGCCTATTGAATGGGCGTTAGTTGTAAAATGTATATCGAGTATTCAGAGAATTAAATGATTTTAGGAACTTGTAATTGTGGTGAAATAACTTTTGAAGTTACCACCAAAATAAAAGACATCTATTTTTGTCATTGTTCTATTTGCCGTAGAAATACCGGTTCAAATGGAATTGCAGTGGCTGTTGTTAATAATGAAAACTTTCGCTGGCTTAAAGGTGAACACTACATTAAAACGTGGACTAAACCTAATCATGACTGGCAAACAAGTTTTTGTATTGATTGTGGTTCGAGTTTACCTGGGAAAAACGATGATTCTCGAATGTACATACCTGCGGGTTTGCTGCCTAACGATAATGAAAACCTAAAAGTTACTCATCATATTTGGGTGAATTCAAAAGCCAATTGGGATGAAATTGGTGAAGATGGAGTTAAACATTTAAAAGCATTCACGAGTTAATTTATAATTTCAACTAACAAGCAATTAAAGCAGGGCTGCTAACCGTTTGCTCGGTTCCGCTTAACTTTAACAAGCAATTTTTTAGTCTCTGAATGGGGCGTTAAATGCCTTTCAGTCTGGCTACAAGGAGTATTTATGCAGTTTATAGTGACCGCTTACGATTTTGATGATGAAGATGCTATTAACCGAAGATTATCAAATCGCGAAGCCCATTTATCAGATATCGAGAAAATGGTAAAAGCAGGTACCTTTTTAAGTGGTGGAGCAATATTAAATAAACAAGGAAAAATGATTGGTTCTTCAGCACATGTTGAATTTCCATCTAGAGCTGAAGTTGATGCATGGGTAAAACAAGATCCTTATACAATAGGTAGGGTTTGGAATAGCGTAGAAATTAGTGAAGGGACTTTATTCCCGGTAAGTAAATTCAAATAGTAGCCATATTGAAGTGTGTAACCTGATAGCCCAGTGATTGTTTAGGCATTGCTTATCATCAAATGGGTTGCCTGTCTGGGGATAACCGTTAAAGGAGTTGTGGTCGATTTAAGCGTACTTCAATAATCTTAATATGTAATTGTCTATAAATTGGATACTTGTTTAACAATTACGCTGTCTTTCTATTAAAGTTGACCATTTAATTTAGGAGAACATTGTGCTATCTGATCAGAAAAATTTTAAATTAAAACTTCCCCTTTATATGGTGTGTTTGATGTTCGCTTTCACATTGTTGGTGGCATGTAATTCAGACAGTACTTCACCCACACCAACACCTTCGATAGACCCCTATGTTTATCAAACTCCAATTCAAACGGATGATAACTGGAAAACAGGAACTTTAGCGGAGGTTGGACTCAAAACTGATCGTATTGAGGCGCTTGTTCAGTCAATACAAAATGGGCAGTATCCTGTTATCGACGGTATTGTACTAATTAAAGAAAATAAATTGGTTTTTGAACATTATTTTAACGGTTATAACAAAGAAAGTAGGCACGAAATGCAATCGGCGACTAAGAGCATTGATTCTGCATTAGTAGGCCTTGCAAAAGATTTAG
>Ga0209396_1004728_pt1 | contig 13136 bp, 7 predicted proteins | sample GOMGulsemesocosm_6_FD_184638 | JGI IMG/M metagenome (GOLD analysis project Ga0209396, IMG submission 184638) | Methane-oxidizing microbial communities from mesocosms in the Gulf of Mexico - GOM8C Gulf of Mexico (SPAdes) (version 2) | ecosystem: Environmental > Aquatic > Marine > Cold seeps...
GTCAGCGGAGTTAGGGCGCTAAAACATCAAGAAACACCGGGCCTTGGTGATAAGATAGAAATAAGAAAAAGTGAGTGGATTAACAGTTTTTCAGGTAAAAAATTAGCAAATGAAAACGATAGCCGTTGGCAAGTAAAAAAAGATGGCGGCATGTTCGATCAATTTACCGGAGCAACTATCACTCCTCGAGCGGTAGTCAAAGCAGTACGAAATACGGTAAGTTACTTTAATAACCATCAAAACGAATTATTCGAAAGTGCAAGTAACTGCCATACTGAAACTATCGGTGAGGAAAGTTTATAATTATGAAATTTACCGATGAATACAAAGAATTAGCTTGGCAGGGTTTATGGAAGAATAACCCGGGATTGGTACAGCTTCTAGGCCTTTGTCCTTTACTTGCGATAACATCAACACTGACCAATGCAATTGGCTTAGGCTTAGCAACTCTTTTTGTACTTATATGTTCCAATGCCACTGTTTCAGCTATTCGTCAATGGGTGCCAAAAGAAATTAGGATCCCTATTTTTGTTCTGATCATCGCCTCTTTTGTTACTTGTGTACAATTATTGATGAATGCTTACACTTTTGGCTTATATCAATCCTTAGGCATATTTTTACCCCTCATTGTAACCAATTGTGCCATCATCGGTAGAGCTGAAGCATATGCATCAAAAAATCCGATGAAACAAGCAAGTTTTGATGGGTTAATGATGGGTTTAGGTTTTTTACTGGTGCTTATGTTATTAGGGGCTGTACGAGAAGTTTTAGGTCAAGGAACTTTATTTGACGGTGCAAATTTATTACTAGGTGACTGGGCAAGTATCTTACGGATAGAAGTATACAGACTTGATACTCAGTTTCTCTTAGTCATTTTACCTCCAGGTGCTTTTATCGTTATGGGGTTTTTCATTGCGATGAAAAATGTCATTGATGAACGTATTGCACAAGCAAAACCTAAAATAGAGAACCAAGAAATATCTCGAGTTCGTGTTAACTTCGACGAAAAATAACAAAAAGAACCTATTATGAACAAAGACAAACGTTTAGAAATGCTAACTCGGTTACGTGATAATAACCCGCACCCAACGACTGAGCTAAACTTCTCTTCGCCATTTGAATTATTAATCGCCGTATTACTTTCTGCACAGTCTACTGATGTAGGTGTTAATAAAGCCACTGCGAAACTTTACCCTGTAGCCAATACCCCACAGGCAATTCTTAACTTAGGGTTGGAAGGATTAAAGTCATACGTTAAAACTATTGGCTTGTTCAATACTAAAGCCGCAAACACCATGAAAACTTGCCAAATGTTAGTAGACCTGCACGGTGGTGAAGTGCCTGAAGATAGAGCCTCACTTGAAGCATTACCGGGTGTCGGTAGAAAAACAGCGAATGTAGTATTAAATACTGCATTCGGCCAACTAAAAGATAATGAAGGGAAATACTTTATCGCTGTAGATACCCATATCCAACGACTCGCAAATCGTACCGGATATGCAAAAGGTAAAACAGTTGAAGAAACCGAAAAAAATATAGTGAAAAACACCCCAAGAAAAACAGAGTTCTTTTTTAATTTACACCATTGGTTCATTCTTCATGGACGGTATACTTGTATCGCTAGAACGCCTCGGTGTGGTAGTTGTATTATTGAAGATTTATGCGGTTTTAAAGAAAAAACAAGTTAGTTTTAACTGAATATAACAATCAAAATTAACAAATCAACTCGGTAATATTATAAACGACAGGAACAATAATGAAATTTTTGCATAGCATGGTTCGTGTGAACGATTTAGATAAGTCGCTCAATTTTTATATTAACCAACTAGGACTCATTGAAACCAAACGAGTTGAAGTACCAAAAGGAAAGTTTACTTTAATCTTTCTTGCTACTGAAATTGGTGGTCCAGAAGTTGAACTAACCCATAACTGGGGCTCTACAGAAGATTATAGCGCTGGCAGGAACTTTGGTCACTTAGCCTTTGAAGTTGATGATATTTACCACACCTGTGAAAAACTAATGACCGACGGTGTTATTATTAACCGCCCTCCTCGTGACGGTCATATGGCATTTGTAAAATCTCCTGACGGCATATCAATTGAACTGTTACAAAAAGGCCCGTATTTAGCTCCGCAAGAACCATGGCTCAGTATGGAAAATCAAGGTAGTTGGTAAGACTAAAATTATAAAACTTGGTTGATAATGGTCGATTGAGTTATTTGTTATAAGATAAATACATCGACCATCGCATTAAATATTATTTCAGCACCGACAGCAAATCACTTCGTTCATCACGCCAAATAATTAAACTATCTTGCCCTCGGTTCTCACGTGGCCAGACACTACTGTAAGTTTTTAAGCGGGCATCGTTAATAAGGCTTTGATTGTTTGTTATCATAACCCACTGCACATCATGCTCTTCTGCCCCTTTAGCTTTCGTTTTCACATAAATAATGTCTTTGTTTAAAGTGTTTGCTAAACCACGTACTAAAGGGATTAAATTTAGATGGGTATTAGAGATATGAACCGCTAGTGTGCCATTTTGTTTTAAGTGCTTAAAATAGAGCGCTAGAGCTTCTTGTGTTAATAAGTGTTGTGGGATCGAGTCACCGGAGAATGCATCAATGACCAATAGATCAAATTGCTGACTGCCTGTCGTATCAAGTTGTTTTTGTAAGCTTACCCGTCCGTCGCCCTGTACAAGTTCGGTATTCGCAGCTGAATCCTGTAAATAAGTAAAGTAATTTTGCGCAGCAGAAATAACAGCAGGGTTCAACTCATAAAATACATAATCATCCCCCGTACTGCCATAAGCGGCTAAAGTGCCAGCACCTAATCCCACAAAACCGGCATTTAATGACTTTTTATTCAGCGCGAGTTGCTTAGTTAACTGTTCAATTGTTATAGCAACCCCGGTATTTTTTCGATAATAACTTAGCGCCGTTGTCGCTTCGCCATTCTCTAACGATTGGGTGCCATGCGAAGTCGTACCATCAATTAAACGACGTTGCATTTTGCCATTTATCTCGACATCTTTAACACTTAAAATCCCATAAAAATTACGTTCACTGTAGACATTAGTTTTAATAAATAATGTATTTAAATAACCTAAACCTACGATAAAAATGGCCGCTAAAACAATATTTACCGGTATCAACCACGTTTGCTTTTTAACCTGTTTGTCTAGCTGAGTATAAACACTCAAAGCTAACAATATAAAGACACAAATAACGGCTAAAGGAAACTCCAAGAATTGTTCAAAGATATTTTGCGCAATAAAGGCGACAAAAGCACTACCGAGAAAACCGCCTAAAGAAATGAATAAATAATATAACGTTAACTTTTCTACTGCAGGTTTCAACCGTGCTAATTCGCCATGGCAAATCATACAAGCAATAAACAAGATACAGGAGTAAATAATAACTTGAGAAACTATATCGAATTGCGAGCCAATAAAGTGCATCAGTATCGCTAAACAAGCAGTTAGCACAAATAACGCAAACCAATATTCTCGGACATACCATTTAGGGCTATGGAAGCTAACTATGAAAGATAGTAAGTACAAACATAGAGGCAATATCCACAAAAAAGGAACTGGCGGAATGTTCTGAGTCATTGCATTGGTAGTCGCAACAAGGATGATCACGCCAACCATAGCAAGCGAAATCCATAATACTTTGTCGAATAAACCGATCCCAGGATTTGAGCTATCAGTTTCTATAGGTTTACTATCAATCGAAGTTGTCAGCGATAGCTGCGACATTTTCCACAAGAGAGTAATAATTAACCCTGCAAAAAGGGCATAACCGACAGTCCAGTATACCGACTGTTGAGTAGTATTCAAAAGCGGCTCAAAAACAAATGGGAAACTAAGTAACGCTAACAATGAACCGACATTTGATAAGGAATATAACTGATAAGGTAGTTTTCCGACCTCAACATAAGTTAACCAACGTTGAATTAACGGCCCTGTTGATGACAAAACAAAATAAGGCAAACCAATCGACGTAGTCAATAACAATAAAATACTGAATAGTGGAGAAGTAGTTGGGGATACTTGAGTATAAAGATTAATCCCAATAGGCAGTGTTAACAAACTTAATACAATCAGACCTAAATGAATGCTCAACTGCATCTTTACTGATTTAAGTTGCGTTAAGCAATGCGAATAGAAATAGCCCAATAATAAAAAGGCTTGAAAAAACAATAAGCACGCAGTCCATATTGCCGCGCCGCCCCCAAAAAACGGCAAAATCAGTTTTGCTATTAAAGGTTGTACTTGAAACAAAAGAAAAGCACTTAAAAAAATAATCGCAAGGTATAACATTAATTCACTTCTTAAATTTTACAACGTTGAATTTTGCCCAGTAAAGTCCTGACATACTTACATCCTGTACTTCGCATTCTTTCACATCGACATATACGGATGTCTTAATGCCGTGATGACATACGTACATCGACGTGCATGGATGCACTAATGCCTTGAAAGACAGGATGTCTGAGAAAGGCCTGTACATCGTCACTCTTTCACATCCATGTGACCATGACATACGTACATCCTGTACATCGTCATTCTTTCACATCCATGTGACCATGACATACGTACATCCTGTACATAAAAAAAGCGCTATATAGCGCTTTTTTAATTAAACCTGACTCATTATTAAGTTTTGGCTTTCGCTTTGGGTTTAGCTTTTGTCTTAGGTTTAGCTTTAGGTTTCGCGTCTGCCTTTGCTTTAGGTTTTGCCTTTTTCTTGGCTTCTTCAACCCATTTCCCATCAATATATTTTGCCGTCCAACCTGTTGCTTTAGGTTTAGCGCCTTCAACTTCAGGTGCAAGTTCGGTCATTACGTATTGTTCTTTTGTTTTACGACTATAACGAACTACCGATAAGTTGCCGTCAGGGTCTTTAACAGGTGCATCGGCTAAATAATAAAACTTACTCGAAATTCTGTCTCTAAAGCGCTGTAGTTCTTCAACTTTAGGTGCACGTGTTTCGCGTGAACGAGGGAAAGTATTGGCTGCTAAGAATATCCCTGCTGCTCCATCACGCAATACAAAATGCGCTTCTGACTTTTCACAAGGAAGTTCAGGTAATTGAACCGGATCTTCTTTTGGAGGAGCCGCTTCACCACTAGCTAATAACTTACGGGTGTTTTTACATTCTTCATTTGTACAATCAAAGTATTTGCCAAAACGTCCTGATTTAAGCTCCATTTCAGACTCACAACGGTCACATTCTAAAAGAGGCCCATCGTAACCTTTAATTTTAAACTCACCCGTTTCAACTTCAATCCCATCACAAACAGGATTGTTACCACAAACATGTAGTTTGCGCGTTTCGTCAATCAAGTAACTGTCCATGGCTGTAGAACATTTATCACAACGTCGCATGGCACGTAAAGCATCGGTTTCTTGATCATCGACTAAAACGCTAACGGCTTCTTCACCAGAAGTCAGGTTCATGGTTTTAGTACAACGCTCTTTTGGCGGTAACGCATAGCCAGAACAACCTAAGAAAACCCCAGTCGAGGCGGTACGAATACCCATTTTACGATTACATGTAGGACAATCAATATCGGTTAATACCGGTTCATTGTTGCGCATGCCGCCTTCTTCGTTTGGCATATCGGCTTGAGCCAACTGCTTAGTGAAGTTTTTGTAAAAGCCGTTTAGTACATCTTTCCAATTCGCTTTACCATCAGCTACTTCATCAAGCTCTTGCTCCATGTTGGCGGTAAAGTCATAGTTCATCAAATCTTTAAAGCTTTCAGATAAACTATCAGTAACAATCTCGCCCATTTTTTCAGCGTAAAAACGTTTTTTATCTAAGCGTGCGTAACCACGGTCTTGGATAGTAGAAATAATTGACGCATACGTTGATGGACGGCCAATAGAACGTTTTTCTAACTCTTTAACTAGTGATGCTTCACCAAAACGCGCTGGCGGTTTAGTAAAGTGTTGAGCCGGGTTTAATTGCTCAAGTGTTAATGCCTCACCAACCGATAAATCGGGTAAGTGTTTATCGTCGCCTTTTGACAATTGTGGGTGAACTCTTGTCCAACCGTCAAATTGCATCACGCGGCCTTTAGCTTTTAAATCGAAGCCTGAAGCACCTACAGTAATTGTACTTACGGTATAACGTGCAGCTGTCATTTGACAAGCCACAAACTGACGCCAAATAAGGTCGTATAGCTTTTTAGCATCAGCTTCAATGCCTTCCATGAAAGCAGATTCAACTTTCACATCTGAAGGGCGAACAGCTTCATGCGCCTCTTGCGCGCCAGATTTACTGCTGTAAACTTTTGCTTTCTCTGGTAAATAATTTTCACCAAAATTATTCGAAATATAGCCTCGACACATTTCAACGGCATCTTTGCTTAAGTTAGTAGAATCGGTACGCATATAAGTAATATGACCCGCTTCATATAAACGCTGAGCTAATCCCATGGTGCGTTTAACGCCAAAACCTAATTTCGTACTTGCTGCTTGTTGCAGCGTTGATGTTATAAAAGGTGCAGAAGGGGTACTTTTAGACGGTTTGTCGTCCCGCTTATTAACGGTATATGCTGAACCTTGTAATATGGCTAATGCCTTATTAGCGTCAGTTTCATTGGTCGGTTTAAAGGCTTTGCCATTTTCATGAGTAACGTCTAATGGAAAATCTAACCCTGAAACTGTTTTTGTATCAGCACTTATTTCCCAAAATTCTTTCGGGTCAAACGCTTTAATTTCACGTTCTTTTTCAACCACTAATTTTACAGCAACAGATTGAACTCGCCCAGCAGATAAACCGCGGGCAACCTTTTTCCACAATAAAGGGCTAACCATAAAACCAACAACGCGATCGAGGAAACGTCTTGCTTGTTGCGCATTTACGCCTGGCATACTTAATTCGCCAGGAGTGGAGAAAGCTTGCTGAATTGCATTCTCAGTTATTTCATTAAAAACAACACGTTTAAATTTGTCTTCATCGCCACCAATAATTTCTTTTAGGTGCCAGGCTATCGCTTCTCCCTCGCGATCCAAATCGGTTGCGAGATAGACAGTGTCGGCAGTGCCGGCAAGTTTTATTAATTCAGCAACAACTTTTTCTTTACCTTCCAAGACTTGGTAATTTGCATCCCAATCGTTTTCAGGATCAATTCCCATTCGATTAACAAGTGCTTGTTTGTCACGTTTTGCTTTATATTTAGCCTTCGCTGCTGGCGCCATTTTTCTCACTTCAGCAGGAGATTTAGCCGCAACTTTTTTACCAGTACTACTGTGAGGAAGATCACGAACATGACCGACACTAGATTTCACAATAAAGTCTTTACCAAGATATTTGTTAATTGTCTTCGCTTTGGCTGGTGATTCGACAATTACAAGAGATTTTGCCATATATATACTTTCCTACGTCACTGGCTATTTTTTTTACCAGTTATAAATACATTTCGGTCACGACTGTACAAAAATTAGCCGAGCAACTCATTTTTAGCACGATTTAACCAAAATTCAATGAAATTAGAATTACTATTAGATATATCCGTAAATAAGCAAGCTGACAAGTTATTATTTTTAATATCCATACATTTTAGTTATAATGCTCTCGATTTTACGGCGCTATCATAATAAAGTTTTATCAAAATAAGAATATCGCCGACGATAAAGTTCAACGCCCTTTCAAAAGAATATTTCGCTTGGACGCGTAAGTAAAAAATATAACTTAGGTATTCAAGCGTGTATTCATATTAACTAGAGTATCAATATGACAACTTCATGGACTAATCTGCAAGAAAAATTATCACAGTGTTTATGCCCTGCTGGTAATGGTGTTTTTACGGTCAATACAGCTAAAGAGCGAAAGGAGCAATTACATCAAACTTTATTTGGTCAAGCCACAGACATAGATAATTTATGGAAAGACTCGTTAAACAAACTACCAGAGGCTTCAAATGCCGTTATTTTAGGTATTGCTTCAGATTGTGGTGGTGGAATTTTACGTGGCGCAAATTGGGGGCCACTATTTGTTCGGTCAACTTTATTAGAACATTATCCTGACCTTAATGCTTTTGATATGGGTGACATTCGGGTTATTCCACATTTACTTCATGACAAATACTTAAATGAAGCTACTTTAGCTAATTGTAGAAAAGCCTTATATCAAGATGAAAACAGTGCTTATGCTGTTAGCCCGCTAACGATTACCGAAGATGTATTGCATGATTTTTACGCTGAATTCCCTGAGAAAGGTATTTTCGGTATTGGCGGTGACCACTCAGTGAGCTACCCGTTAACAAAAGCTTACTTACAAGCGAAGAAAAAAAGTGGCATCCGCGCTGCTATTATTCATTTCGATGCGCATACCGATTTATTGGTTGAGCGTTTAGGCATTGATTTGTGCTTCGGCTCTTGGTGTACTCATATTCTTGATGATTTACATGAAAATCATCATTTAATCCAAGTAGGTATCCGTTCAAGTGGCCGCCCTAAATCTCATTGGGAAAGTACTTTTGGTGTAAAACAGCATTGGGCTCATGAAGTACGTGAGCATGGTGTTGATCAAATAATTGAAAATATCTTACTACAATTGAAAGATGAAAATATTGATGAATTGTATGTAAGTTTTGATATTGATGCCTTAGATGAAAGTGTAGCTGCAGCGACAGGCACACCAGAGCCAGATGGTTTATTTCAAAATGAAGCGATGGATATTCTTCGTGCTCTTGGTGCGAAATATAAAATAACCGGTGCAGACATGATGGAAATAGCCCCTTTTACCGACAGTTCAGGATTAGGCAAAGAGAGTCGTGATAAAACGTTAGCAGCGGGTGCTGAAATATCTGCATTTTTAATTGCCGAAATGGCGAAGTAACTCATTATATAAAGATATATCAGAATTCATTGATATGGATATAAAAAAGGCTCCTCAGGGAGCCTTTTTTATTGCATAGTCTTGAATACGTTTATGGTGTTATTGATATAGTAGCAACAGTGTACGAAGTCGCTAAACCGGACGGAGTTGTCACAGTAACCACAAGTGGCCCAGTCAACGTTTCATTTTCAACTCCTTTAACGGTAACAGCAAAGTTAGAACCACCATTAAAACTTGTATTAGGCCAAGTGTAAGACGCTATCCCTACCGTACTTCCTACTGCGGCACTAAAGGTAACTTCCGTGCCTGCTGGCATGGGTTGGTTATGAAAGTCAGCAATAGTTACTGAAGCTGCTCCTGTACCATCACTTACGATGTTGATATCTTCTCCTTGTGTCGGGAAGGTAGTAACGAATCGAGGATTACTGCCAGACATTACTAACACCAAAGATCCTCTAACATTTATAGATTTCTCAGTAGCGCAATTATCAGCATCACCACATAAAGAACCATTGTATTGATTATCCTTTAAATCAAAGTCGCTGCTTGAGTTAAAATCATCAAATTTCTCCTGCTCTCCACCTGTTTCCCCTCCTTCTCTTTCTCCATCTGCTGCTGAGGGATCAGGGTTATAGATTCCATCTTCATTATAATCAACAAAAGACTCAGTTAAATCGTAAGGTACACCGTTGACATCTACCCCTTCATTATCGTTATTTCCTAAAAAGGCATCTTTCTCACTATTGTCATAAAGACCATTACCGTTAAAGTCTGGAAATGATTCTTCGCCAATAGCTGTAGCTGAAACAGTAGCTCTACCGCCATATTTTTGTGCCATAAAGTTAGTTGTCCTTGGTGAAGAACTATTAACCCTTGAAGGGAAAGTTGTACCGTCAGAGAGCCCTAATTGAGCAAACGTTGTACTAGTACCACCACCATCCACTATTCTAAGATCAAGCCGTGTCGGCGATGTTAATAAAAGATAACTACTTCCAGCATAAACAAACTCAGAAGCTTCAACTGAAGAGTTAATTAGTGCCGCGTTAACAGCGGTAATTATGGCGTTAGCATCGGCGAAATTGGCATTAAGCGGTATGGTATCTGTGCCATCTACTGTTTCCACATCAAAAGTAATGTCATTAACAGTAAAATCTCTGCCTGCTGAAATATTGCTAAGACCTAACACTTGAGTCGCATTATTATGATAAGTTATACCGTCGGTAAGACCTAAAACATCAAAAGTGGTAATTGAACCTACCGAAACATCTGCAATGGTAATGTCTAACCCTTCTGTCGAAATAAGTTCAAACAAATTATCAAAACCAGATACCGCTTTAACCCCCGAATTTAGGAGTAATGCGTTTGCCGAAGCGAGTAGTTCAGCCTTGGATTGGAAGTCATTATTTAACGATACATTATCAGTGCCATTCGCCGTAGTTACCGAAAAGACAATTTGTTTCGCTGTAAAGTTATAACCTTTACTTATATCAATAACACTTTGAATGAGTGTTGGACCATCATTTATTTCGCCTAATTCCTGTCCTTCTGGTCTGACATTTTGACTAGTCCAAATAACAGAACATACGCCTTTAGTGGTCACACAAGAATCGTCTATTGAACCACCTTCCGTGGTAAAAGCAACAGCTGTTCCATCAGGTGCGGGGTTATTAAATGCATCGGCTAGCCTTGCAGTAATGGTAACTTCTGTACCATCAATATTCCAAGCTTCTGGATTAAATACACTTGCTGATAAACTAAAACTATCTTGATCTGGAATACCTGTAGAGATAACTAAAAGGTTTGACTGTGTAAAGATCGATTCACCTACTAAATCAGCCCTTACTCTTACACTAGTATGAACTGTACCTGAGTTAATAACTGTTTGTACCAAACCATTACTATCTGTTTTAGCATCAGTTGGACTTAATGTTATGCCACCGACTTCAGTATTAAGGCTGAAATTGACATCTTTATTTCCAACAGCATTACCATTTTCATCTAAAACTTTAAAAACTATTATTGAACTTTCAGCCCCCCCAACCCCTTTTAAACTAATATTTTCTGGTGTTGCTGACATAAATTCAATACTACCAGTTGCCGCTGGTTCAACCGTTACAGTGCCTGTAGCAGATAAAATTGAACCACCAGTATTAGCAGTTGCAGTGACAATATCGGAACCTTCACAGCCTTGAGCTAAATATGTGCTTTGAGCAATACCGGCAATAGTTGCAACAGGTGAGTCAATTTTTGCTGTCGCTGGTGTTAAACTACTACAACCTGAAGTAAAGCTAACTTCAACAGTTTCAGTGGTAAATAATACCGCAGGTGTTGCTGGCGAAGCATTAGATACATCCCAAATACTCACAGATAAACCAGCGGTAGCGCCGGCTGAAACATCACCTACAGGTACACCAATTAAACCATCAGGCAAACCAGTAACACTATCAATGGCATTGCCCATACCTAGAGAGGATGCGCCAATTGAAAAAACCAACTGCTCTGATTCACCAGTCACTAATTGAGCGGTTACGGTACCTGCTCCAAGAGAATTTCCAGCTAATAAATCAACACTTGCAACATAGCTACTTCCTGTTGCGGCAATAGCTGTTTGGATCGGAATAGTACCTAAGTCGGTTGAAAAAGTAACAATAACAGCTTTAGTTACCCCCGTGACCGTCGCCGTAATTGTACCTGATGATATGCTACTTATTTGTTCAATTTCATTACCACTGTCATCAGTTAATACAAGACTTATATTAACACCAGAACTGACACTATCCCCTTCGGTAAAGAATCCTTGTGATACCACGTCGCCAGCACTAGAACGAGCGGTTAGAAGACCGGCCCCACGTACAGTACCTGCAGATAAGCTAATTGTTCCATCACCCGTACTGTTGGTTAATATCGTCCCCGTAATAGGGTCCAACACACCTAACGTTGAAGTAAAAGTAATGACTTCGTTACTGAGATCGCTGCCATTTGCAGCTTCAAAATGAATGGTAATATTTGCAGGGTTTGCATTAGAAATAGAGGTGCTATTTGTGAAACTGGTAATCGTTAAAGAATCTCCTTCCTCTGCTGAGCCATCTCCTTCAGTTGAAAAACCTAGAGTATTAGATTCACCTGAGATCGTAGTAACGGTAATTAAACCAGCCCCTTTTTGGGTTCCTGCGGCTAAAATAATAGTAGCAACGCCATCAGTACCGGTAAGTGCAGTCCCTGAAAGAGGGTCTAGAACGCCTAATGTAGAGGTAAAGGTTACGACTTCACCAACCACAGGCTCATTTCCGTCTGTAATAGTCGCTCTCAATGTAGCAGGTGTTGCTGCTGTAATAGTAGCATTAGAAGAGGTTATGCTAATCACTTTACCTGCAACTTCTCCACCATCACCAGCAGAGGTAAAACCTAGAATGGATGAGCTTACCGCACCATACTCAGCCGTTAGTTCGCCAGCCCCCTCAACGGCTCCAGCATGGATTTGAATAGTCGCTTGGCCATTAGCATCAGTTAATGCGGTGCCAGACAGAGGGTCTAATACTCCTAAAGTCGTCGAAAATGTGATGACTTTGCCTGTCATTGATACCCCATCCTCTTGCAAAGTTGCGGTAACCAAAGCAGGTGTAGCATTACTTATGTTTGTATCATTAATTGACAATACTAAAGTGACAGTAGATTCATCTGGATCGCCAGTTCCTGGTGTTTCATCCCTAGATAATCCACCATCTCCACTTCCACCACAGCCACTAAGCACGGCAAATATAGCCAAAAAAAACAAACGTTGAAGTAGTACCATACAAACATCCCTTAGAAACTTTTAATTACATTACTATTTATATTAACTTATATTTTATAAATTTCATTAAAAAAGCCAGTATAGATAGCTTTTTAATCAATAGATTACCTGTTAATCTACTTCGTATAACTAATTATAAAAATATTTCACTGTGGCATCCACTTATGACAGACAAAAAAAAAGCAAGCTTAACCACTAGAATCGTTACCGGCATGGGTGCTGGTATCCTGACAGGCGTCTTATTACAGATGCTTATGCCTGACAAATCTGATTTTGTGATCCCTCTCTATTTCTTTGAACTTTCATTACGATCTTTTTTGGTTGACGGGATTTTTGAAGTAATCGGACAAGTTTTCATTTCAAGTTTAAAAATGTTGGTGGTACCACTGGTTTTTGTATCGCTTATTTGTGGTACTTGTTCATTAAAAGATACAACAAAACTAGGACGTATTGGCGGTAAAGCCATTGGACTTTATTTAATTAC
>Ga0209396_1004729_pt1 | contig 13131 bp, 8 predicted proteins | sample GOMGulsemesocosm_6_FD_184638 | JGI IMG/M metagenome (GOLD analysis project Ga0209396, IMG submission 184638) | Methane-oxidizing microbial communities from mesocosms in the Gulf of Mexico - GOM8C Gulf of Mexico (SPAdes) (version 2) | ecosystem: Environmental > Aquatic > Marine > Cold seeps...
TACCGATGATTTTTAATATATCTATCTGAACCTTTAAGCATAAAGTCGTTGATTACTTATGAGTTAACATAAACTTACAACACTTAAAAACAAAAAAGCGCCCTAAGGCGCTTTTTTAAACAATAAACTATTTAAACTATTTTTTTTCAACGACCTTTTTAGGGGCACGTTTGGCTTTTTGGTTTTCAACCCATTTACCATTTTCAAAATGAGCAGTCCAACCAGTGGCCTTCTTCTCGATTTCGGTCATGACATATTGTTCTTTATTCTTGCGGCTATAACGAACAATCGCTAGGTTACCTTCCGGATCTTTTTGCGGGGCATCGGCTAGGTAATAAAACTTAGACGAAATACGATCCCTAAAGTGGTGTAACTCGGCCACTTGCGGTGCACGGGTTTCACGCGCTTTAGGAAAGGTATGAGCCGCTAAAAATATACCAGAAGCACCGTCACGCAGCACAAAATAAGCATCATGATTTGCACAGGGTAACTCAGGCAAATGAACCGGATCTTCTTTAGGAGGCGCCACCTCACCACTTTTCAGCAGCTTACGGGTATTTTTACATTCATCAACATTGGTACAAGCAAAGTACTTACCAAAGCGGCCATTCTTTAGTTCCATGTCGCTTTCACAACGGTCACATTCGATAATCGGGCCATCGTAGCCTTTAATCTTAAACTGGCCTTGTTCAATCACATTACCTTCACAGGCAGGGTTATTACCACAAACATGTAACTTACGCGCTTCATCAACCAAATATGGATCCATTGCTGTATCACATTGTTCACAGCGACGCTTGTCCATTAATGCTTGTGCTTCTGCTTCTTCATCAGCGGTAACCGCATCGTCACCACTGGTGAGGTTAATGGTCGTTTTACAACGCTCTTTGGGCGGTAAATCATAACCTGAACAACCTAAGAATACACCGGTAGTACCGGTACGGATCCCCATCTTACGACTACAGGTAGGACATTCAATATCGGTCATTACCATTTGATTCGGGCGCATACCACCTTCTTCAGGCGTTAGGTTGGCGATATCAAGTTGATCGGTAAACCCGGCATAAAACTTATCGAGCGAATCTTTCCAGTCCATTGTGCCATGGGCAATTTGGTCAAGTTCTTGTTCCATTTGCGCAGTAAAATCATACGACAACAGTTCTTGGAAGTTTTCGACTAAGCGATCGGTAATAATTTCGCCCATTTTTTCGGCAAAGAACCGCTTATTTTCAACGCGGGCATAACCACGGTCTTGAATAGTCGAAATAATCGAGGCGTAAGTAGATGGTCGGCCTATGCCACGTTTCTCTAACTCTTTAACCAAAGAAGCTTCGTTAAAACGAGCCGTTGGTTTAGTAAAGTGTTGCTTAGGGTGAAGCGCTTGCAAGGTTAATGTTTCGCCAACTGCCACAGCGGGTAAAGTCACGTTGTCTTCATTCTTACGCTTAACCGAGGTTTGAACTCGAGTCCAACCGTCAAACTTAAGCGTACGGCCAGTGGTCTTTAACTCATAATCACCCGCGGTTACTTTTAGCGAGGTGACATCATAAAGTGCCGGTGTCATTTGGCATGAAACAAATTGACGCCAGATAAGTTCGTATAAACGCTCGGCATCACGCTCCATTTTGGTTAGCGTGGTCGCTGTGCGTGAAACATCACTTGGTCTTATCGCCTCGTGAGCCTCTTGAGCGCCTTCTTTACTACCATAACGGATCGGTTCTTCGGGTAAGTAGGCTTTGCCATATTCACTGACAATGTGCTCACGTAACGTCTCAACCGCTTCTTTGCTCAAATTAGTTGAGTCGGTACGCATATAGGTGATGTAACCAGCCTCATACAGACGTTGAGCCATCATCATGGTCTTCTTAACACCAAAGCCTAGGCGAGTACTCGCGGCTTGTTGTAGCGTCGATGTGATATATGGTGCGGTCGGTTTCGACTTGGTCGGCTTATCTTCACGAGACTTAACGGTGAAGCTAGCTTGTTGTAAAGCGGCTACCGCGACATCACTTTGCTCGGCATTAACCGGCTTGAATGCTTTATCTGCAAATTTAGTGACTTGAAGTGCTAACTGCGTTTGCTCGTTGTTGACCAAATCGGCATTGAGATCCCAAAATTCTTCAGGATTAAACGCCTTAATTTCACGTTCGCGTTCAACCACCAGCCTCACGGCAACCGATTGTACTCGACCGGCAGATAAACCACGCGCTACTTTTTTCCACAATAATGGCGAGACCATGTAACCAACAACTCGGTCTAAAAAGCGCCGAGCTTGTTGGGCATTCACGCCCTCCATATTAAGATGGGTTGGAGTTTCAAAGGCTTCGCTGATTGCTTTTTCAGTGATTTCATTAAACACCACACGCTTAAAGCGTGATTCTTCGCCACCGATAATTTCTTTGAGGTGCCAAGCTATCGCTTCACCTTCTCTATCCAAATCCGATGCGAGATAGACAAAATCTGCAGTTTCAGCGAGCGCTTTAAGTTCGTTAACCACTTTTTCTTTACCGGGCAACACTTCGTAATGTGCGTCCCAGCCACCCCGAGGATCAATGCCCATGCGATTAATTAACTGTTGTTTGTCGCGCGCTGCTTTATAAACTTCCTTTTCTTGTGCAGGCATTTTTCGTACTTCGGCGGGGGTTTTGGTAAATTTATTTTTCTTTACCGAGCCCGAAGTCGGCAAATCACGGATATGACCAACCGATGACTTAACAATAAAGTCTTTGCCTAAGTATTTGTTAATAGTTTTCGCTTTAGCTGGCGATTCCACTATTACTAATGATTTACCCATAAATTAAATGCGTCCAATAAGGAGGTGGAAATAATAATTCTCTAATTGCCCATTATATAATTGGTTTGCTAGCTGATTTCAAGCGATTAAAGAAAATAATCCTTTTATGATGGCAATTTAATCGAATTAAAAGACTTTTGTTTAATAAGTCACCAGAAAATAAAATTGGACTTTTTTTATCAGATGGTTAAACCTAACATCATTAAAAATGCTAGCCTCAATAAAAAATGCCCTAATAAATTAACTTTATTAGGGCATTTTTCTTACCACCATGGCGTGATTATATTATGGCGTAATATTAATGGTGGCCACAAACAACGTGGTAATAAGACTGCTGGTATTATCGTTACCTGGTGTAGTAACAACAACGGTCAAAGGCCCTGATAGACTTTCGTCTTTAACCCCTTTTACTGTTACTCCAAATGCCGTACCACCGTTGTGATTATCACTCGGCCAAATAAAGCTAGAAGTACCAACGATAGAGCCTACCGCAGCATTAAAGCTGACTGTAGTGCCCGCAGGCATTGGTTGGTTATGCAAATCGGCAATAATGACACTAGCAGCACCCGTACCATCGCTCGAGATGTTAATCGGCGCATTACCCGTTGGCCACGTTGTAACAATCAATGGGTTACTGCCAGACATCACTAACACTAACGAACCACTAACATTAATTGACTTGGTAGCTGAACAGTTGGCCGGGGTATCTCCACACAAAGAACCATTATATAAACCATCTGCGCCGTCATAAGTACTATAATTAGCGAAATGAATTGGTACTTCTAAATCACCACCAGCCTGAGCGCCAGCATTATCATTAAAGACGCCATCTTCGTTATGATCAACAAAAGCTTCTGCGCGATCAAAGGGATGACCGTTAACATCAAGTCCATCAAAACTATTTCTGCCAATAAAACGGTCCATTTCTACAGCATCAAAACGGCCATTGCCATTAATATCAGGAAATGACTCTTCACCAATAGCGGTAGCAACAATAGTGGCACGACCACCATATTTTTGCCCCATGGTATTAAAAACTTGCGGAGCCTGACTTTCGCCTATGAGTGTTTTACCACTAGGACGAGAGTTTTGACTACGCCAAGTGACATTACACACGCCATTAGCTGTTTGGCAAGAAGGTTCGATTGAGCCACCTTCGGTAGTAAATGATACCGTTGTTCCATCTTGGACTGGGTTATTAAAGGCATCAGCCAATCGTGCCGTGATAGTCACTTCTGTACCATCAAGATTCCACCCTTCCGGATTGAGTGTACTGGCCGACAGGCTAAAGCTATCCTGATCAGCAATCCCGGTGGAAACCACTAATGAGCTAGACTGGCTAGCGATAAGTGGATTACTGTCACTGCCATCGGGTTCAACTAACTTAGCCGTCACCCTTACCGAAGTGTGAACTGTACCTGAATTAACGGTGGTTTGAACTAGTCCTAGTGCATTACTGGTTGCTGTTATCGAACTAATTGCAAGCCCACCAACCTCAGTATTTAACGAAAACACAACATTTTTATTGGCAACAGGGTTACTAAAAATGTCTAACACTCGAAAAATAACGGTTGAACTTTCAATGCCGCCAACCCCTTTTAACGTAATATTTTGTGGCGCTGATGAGACAAACTCAATGCTGCCAACATTAGCGGGTAAGACTTTAACAATGCCTGTTGCCGACAATACCGCGCCTCCCGTCGTAACGGTAGCGGTAATTGTGTCTTCGCCTTCACAACCTTTAGCTAAATAAGTACTCGTTGCCACACCATTGATAGTGGTAACAACCGTATCAAGCGTAGCTGTAGGTGTTGTTAGACTGGCACAGTCTGATGCAAAGTTAATATCAACGGCGTCAGCATAAGGAATTGGCGGAGTTACCGATGTGTCCCATATAGTAACGGCTAATGTGGCTGTGCCACCTGCAGATAAGTCGCCTGCCGGTGTATCAATTACATTATCAGGTAATGACTGACCGCTTAATATAGCACTACCAATACCTAGTTTTGACGCGCCAATCGAAAAAACCAAGCCGCTTGATACTTCGCCCGAAGCAAGGCTTGCCGTTATCGTTCCGGCACCTAGTGAATTACTCGCAAAAATATCAGCAGTTGCGACATAACTACCGTTGGTAATTGCGGTGGTAATAGGAATAGAGCCCAAATCACTACTGAAAGTCACAATTTCTGACGCAGTAATACCCGTTACTGTAGCAACAATGCGGCCCGGTGCTGCGCTGCTGATTTTAGGTGCTGTTAAAACATTGCCATCAAGATCGGTCATAGCCAAGCTAATTACTTTTGCAACCACCACTGCTTCGCCATCTTCACCATCAGTACCACCAGTATCACCATCCAGAGAACCACCGCCACCACAGGCTACTAAAAACAAACTGATCAACATCGTCAAAAAAATATTACGCGACTGCCGCATAAGGCACTCTCCCTAGCAAAATAGAATATCTAATCCCTTATGATGGTAATGAAAATAGACCCAAGATGCAAAATAAGTTAAGTGATTATCAATACTTTATTTAATATTGATACTTTTGGGCTGACATCCTCGTTAATTTATAAGAATCACACCTGAGGCCCTCTGCTTTGGCGTTTATTATTTGCACAAAAAAAGCCATCACGATAATGATGGCTTTCTACAATTCTCACTTCAATAGTGACACTAGCTTATTTTACAACCAACGGTTGTGACTTAAACGATTCCACAATGTGGTCAGAGAGCTTTCGACTGAAGCACTCGCCGCTTTGCCTAACTTTTGACTAATAGTTTTTGGCACTAAGAATTTAACATGGAATATTTCACGTTCATCTAACTGCGCAAGCAAATAATCATCACTGGTGCTGATTTTATCAACCAAGCCAAGTTCAAGGGCCTGATTGCCATACCAATGTTCGCCCGTTGCTACTTTGTTGATTTCAAGGCTAGGACGGTTATCACTGACATGTTGTTTAAACAAATCATGAGTTTCGTTTATTTCTTGTTGGAATTTTTCACGACCTTTGTCGGTGTTTTCACCAAACAACGTCAGAGTACGTTTAAACTCACCAGCGGTCACTTGTTCAAAATCTATGTCGTTCTTTTTTAAGATTTTGCTAAAGTTAGGAACTTGGGCTATCACCCCAATAGAGCCAATAATAGCAAAAGGCGCAGCGACAATCTCATTGGCGATACAGGCCATCATGTAACCACCACTGGCGGCGACTTTATCAACCGACACTACCAGCGGGATCTCACGGTCAGTAATACGTTTTAGCTGACTTGACGCCAAACCATAACCGTGGACTACGCCACCAGGGCTTTCTAATCTGATTAACACTTTATCGTTTTTAGTGGCGATTTGAACCACCGCACTCACTTCTTTGCGCAACGATTCAACTTCATGCGCGTCCATCGAACCTTTAAAATCAATGACAAATAATTTTTCTTTGGCTGCAGGCGGGTTCTTTTTCTCAGCTTTCTTTTGCTTCTTCTCAGCTTTGGTTAGCGCTTTAAATTGCTCTTTACTTAAAATTTGCTCTTTAACAGCTAATACAACCCCATTCATCGCCTCGGTTAAATTAGTCACCACTAAACTGCCTGACTCAACTTTTCCTTTGGTTGACAAGCCAACAATGGTGACCAACACCACTACAATCGCGATGACTATCGTCACCGCTTGAGCTAAAAACAATCCGTACTGTAAAAAAAATTCCAAAATACTCTCCAATAGATTTAATATCAGTTTAATTCTATCAAAACATCAGCGTAAAAGTCACCAACACAAACATTAGAAAAACATACATTAGAGCTACCAAATGTTATATTAAAATGATTATTAATAACCCCGAATACTTATACTAATCCAAGGAAAACCATAATTTATACCAGCGACTTAATCCCTAAGCTGTTTAACATATCGGATTAAGATCAACATGCGCTACAGCTCAAAATTAGTTAAAATCGCTTTATAACTAATTTCACATCGCAAAAAATAGGCAAAGAATTAAATGAATTTTATTAAAATATTAACGCTGTTAAGCCTGCTAATTACAGGCTCGGTAACTGCAAACTCATTAGTAGCTAACTCAAAGATAACAACCGGAGCTCTAGCCAACTCAACGCTAGCAAATTCAGATCTAGAAGGCTCTGATCGAGTAAGAAGTCATGCGTTATCCCAAAGCCGAGAAACCATCGGCTGGCACTTAATTGAAGACGGCGCGTTAATTATTGATGCCCGCACCGCCCAGGAATATGCGGGCGGCCATATAACAGGAGCTATTAATATTCCTTTTGATGTAGCGGTTAGCCAATTTGAGGCGCTCAACATTAGTAAAAACAGATCCATCGTACTTTACTGTCGCAGTGGCAATCGATCAGGGCGCGCCTATCAAAGCCTAACCAAGGCTGGTTATAACAACTTGCATAATGCTGGCGGCCTTAATGACATGTTAGCGGTAAAACAAAAATAAACCTCCTTCAATAAATATCAAGTGTTCGAGGCAGGGTCACTGCCCGAACAAATATCAGTTTTTCACCACAGCAAGCTATACTCGTGAACAAAGCAGTAATTTTAGGAGTAAGTGCGTAGGCTAACCAGCAATGATAAACAAAGGCTATTGATAGATAAAAACTGGATGTAATAGGAGATTAAAATGGGTGAAATTCATTTAAATTACAGCGTACTATGGTCGGTGTTAATCTTATTTATCTGTCTAACATTTAGTTCTAAAATTCAAGCTAGTCAGCTCCTCACAAATAAATCGGTGCAATCTCTTGTCTTAAACTCTAAGATGCCACCGGCTAAAATAGGCCAGAAACCACATCATTTAGATCGCTTTATCGTAAGCGTTTTTCAGCAATTAAATTTCAAAATCAAATGTCGTAATACACCATCAAAGAGAAGCTTTAAAGAAACTAATTTGGGTATTGTTGACGGCAGCTACCCTCACGTAGCCAGCACCAGTGATTACTATAAAAACTTAATCAAAGTGCCAGAACCTCTTGGGGTACATGATCTCGTGGCTATTACTAACAACCCCCATATTAGTTTAAGCAATGGCTTAGCGGAGTTAACTCAATACAAAATGGGTTACATTGCTGGTTGGTTAATGCTCGAACCACTGATAAAAGGTCGCCATAACCTCCATGCAGTCGCTAACAAAGCGACTTTATTTAATATGTTAAAAGCAAAACGTTTTGATATCATTTTTTATAGTCGCGTCGCAGCTACCGCGTTTGTCAAGCAAGAACAGTCACCCAGCTTACGAGTTCTAGAACCAGCAATACGCACAGATAGACTCTATTTGTTTATGCACAAAAAACATCAAAAGCTGCTGCCATTGATTACTAATAAAATGAAACAACTAGGAAACGGGGCTCAGCTTAAATTGTGATATAACTTCAATCAGGTTTTAATATCCACACTGCGAATTTATTTGCGACAAATTAACCTATCAGGCTATAGGAGCCACAATATTATCGAGCTGACTGCTAATAAAACCACTAATTAAAGGCCTAGACAATTGCTAAGCGTTAGTTAGAAATCAAACTGAATCTAGCAAGGTCTTATTATGCTTAGCCCGAGTTTTAGTCGATTACAATTAATTACCGTTAATTACAATAGTGTCCGGCCGAACTTCCAGCTACAATCCCCGTCATCTTGCGTTACAGGCACCTTCTATGAAAAACCTACTAATAATCGGCTATGTTTGGCCAGAACCTAACTCTTCGGCGGCCGGCACCCGTATGATGGAATTAATTGCGCTATTTCGCAGTCAGCAATGGGCGGTTACCTTTGCGAGTCCAGCGGCTTTATCTGATCATATGGCAGATCTCAGTGCGCTAGATGTGCCGACAGTTAACATCGAGCTCAACAACGAGAGTTTTGATCATTATATTAATGAGCTTGAGCCTAATGTGGTGATGTTTGACCGTTTTATGATGGAAGAACAATTTGGTTGGCGAGTCGAGCAGCAATGTCCTAATGCGCTGCGCATTTTAGACACCGAAGATCTACACAGTTTACGTGACGCCAGACACCGCGCTTATAAACAGCAACGTGAAATAACTCATCAAGATTTAAGCTCAGATATCGCGTTGCGAGAAATCGCCTCGATTTTACGCTGTGACATGTCCTTAATCATCTCACACCATGAAATGGCTTTATTGAGCAATCACTACAACGTTGAGTCAAGCTTGCTACACCACCTGCCTTTTATGCTTAATCTTGAGCAACTATCACAGCCACGACCAAGTTATCAGCAGCGTGCCGATTTTGTGTCGATCGGTAATTTTCGTCATGCGCCAAATTGGGATGCGGTACGTTATTTAAAAGAAACGATTTGGCCATTAATTCGCCAGCAATTACCAAACGCCAAACTTAATGTTTATGGCGCGTATCCGCCAGCCAAAGCGATGGCATTTGATAATCACAAACAAGGGTTTCATGTTAAAGGCTGGGCCAAAGATGCTCATCAAGTAATGCGTGAGGCGCGTTTATGTCTGGCACCGCTACGTTTTGGCGCAGGCATCAAAGGAAAATTAGCCGATGCTATGCTAAATGGCACTCCCAACATCACGACCAGTATTGGCAGTGAATCAATGCATGGCGAACTGGCGTGGTCAGGGAGCGTAAGCGATGATGCCCAAGAGTTTGCAAATATGGCTGTTGCCCTATATAACGACCAGCAAGCTTGGCAACAAGCGGTAACCAATGGCGATCAGATCATTACCCAGCTTTATGATAAGACCGAATTGGGCCTGTCGCTACTCGCGAGAATTAACAAACTTGAGCAAAGTTTAACGGAGCATCGCCTCAATAATTTTCAAGGGGCGATGTTGCGTCATCATCACCACAAAAGCACCAAATACATGGCACAATGGATTGAAGCTAAAAACAAACTACCGACACAAGATTAAGCACCAATGGCCTATACGTTACGTCCTTACCAGCAGCAAGCTGTTGCAGCAACCCTAACGCACTTTCGACAAACCGATGATGCCGCCGTGATTGTATTACCAACAGGTAGCGGCAAAAGTCTGGTCATTAGTGAATTGGCGAGTCTGGCCCGGCATAAAATTTTAGTACTGGCCCATGTTAAAGAGCTGGTTGAGCAAAACCACGACAAATATCAAAGCTATGGCCTAACCGCCGGCATTTATTCTGCTGGGCTTGGCCGAAAGCAACTTGAACATCAGGTTACTTTTGCTAGCATTCAATCGGCCGCGCCAAATTTGGCTGATTTTAGCGAGTATTATTCGTTAGTCATTATTGACGAGTGCCATAGAATTGGTCTTTCGCATGACGGTGAGCAATCACAAAGTAATGACAATAATAAGGACAAAGAGAAAAAGAAAGGTCAAAACCAATACCAACAACTGATTAGTCAATTAAAGAAAGCCAACCCAAAACTAAAAGTATTAGGCCTAACAGCCACCCCCTTTCGCTTAGGCAGTGGCTGGATTTATCAGCGCCATTATCACGGTTTTATCCGCACTGAAGAGCCACGGCCCTTTGTTGATTGTATTTATGAAATGCCACTGGCACTGATGATTAAACAGCACTATTTAACCCCGCCAACGTTAATTGACGCCACCATTGCCCATTATGATTTTTCGAGCCTTAATGCCAACAAATTTGGTAACTACCCAGCGCCAGAAGTTAACTCGTTGCTAACCAAACATGCACGAGTAACCCAAGCGATTATCGAACAGGTGGTTGAGCTTAGTGCCAAGCGTCGTGGCGTAATGATTTTTGCCGCAACCACAGATCACGCCCGCGAAATCATTGGCTATCTTGAGGATAGCGATTGCATCGATACTCTTAATCACCAGAGCGCCGCGATGATCTTAGGTGATACCCCGAACCATCAGCGCGATCAGATTATTCATGACTTTAAGCAACAAAAAATAAAATACTTAGTCAATGTTGCCGTATTAACCACAGGTTTTGATGCCCCCCATGTTGATTTTATTGCCTTGTTACGCCCCACTCAATCACTTAGCTTATTCCAGCAAATTGTTGGCCGTGGTTTACGCTTGGCGCCAGACAAACAAGACTGCCTAATTATCGACTATGCTGGCAGCGGTTTTGACATTTACAGTCCCGAAGTTGGCAGTGCCAAACCCAGCAGCGACAGTGTACCGGTTTTAGTGCCCTGCCCGATTTGTCAATTTGGCAATACTTTTTGGGGCAAGGTAAGCGAAGACAATCAAATTATCGAGCATTACGGTCGCCGTTGTTGGGGGTATGAACTTAACGAGCAACAACAAAAAGTACGTTGTGATTATCGCTTTCGCTTTAAAGAATGCAGCCAATGCGGGGCCGAAAATGATATTGCAGCGCGACGTTGTTGCCAATGTCAGCATGCGATTATCGATCCCGATCAATTACTTAAAAATGCGCTAAAACTCAAAGATGCCATGGTATTACGGTGCAGCGGCATGTTAATAGAGCCTGCTGCTAAGGGCGACAATCGAATTAAGGTTTCGTATGTTGATGAAGATGGCGCCACCGTCAGTGAACAGTTTAATTTTAGTCATAAAACATCACGCGAACTATTCAACCAGCAGTTTGGTCGCCGCAGTGGTCAAGGCACCCAGCCACAACAATTTGACAACGCTGCTGCGGTATTAGCCGTAGCACAACAGCTAATCGCACCGGACTTTGTCATTGCCCGCAAACAAAACCATTACTGGCAAATCAAAGAAAAAGTATTCGACTATCAAGGCAATTACCGCAAGGCTAATCAGCTAAGTTAGCTAGGTCGTCATTAAGTGTGTGATCCTCAAGGTCACCCACCCGTCACCCTCGAGGTGTTTTTATCGAGGAACTCACAAAGCGACCACTTCAACACTGGCACAATCATCACCAGATCCCCGCTAAAACCACTGCGGGGACGACGAAGGGGGACATAGCCAATTAGATTGGCTATGTTGTAGTTAAGTGTGTCTGTAAGTTAAGTTCGGTGAACCTTATGATGTGCTTTATGCATTATCACACTCTTAACTTCACCGTAAGCACACCAGTTCCTTTTCTTTGCGTCGCCAAAGAAAAGGAACCAAAAGAAAGGCGACCCGCGACTTAGTTGCTGATATTCAATCGAATAACCGTCTTAACGAAACCGCTTTTCATGCGCATCCCTGCGCGAAAAGCTAAAAACTCGTCCCTGATTTTTTCTCCTAACGGCTATCCAATTGAATGCAACTAAAACGGGGACTCAAACCAATCACAACGCGTGTTTAGAGCTAACTAATTGTATTTAAGCTAAAATAAAACCAGACACAGTTAACGGGTACATAGCCAATTAGATTGGCTTTAACCCTGCGAGTTCACTCGCGGTCAGTTCGCGCCATTGCCCCGTTGCCAATTGCCCCGTTGCCAATTGCCCCGTTGCCAATTGGCCAAGTTCAAGGTTAACCAAACTTAACCGCTGCAAGTCAGTTACCCGATAACCACAGTGTTGGGCCATTTTCCGAATTTGACGATTAAGGCCCTGTGTCAGGGTGATTTTAAATTGATTAAATCCAACCAACTCAACCGTACATGCCTTAGTTAAACCTTGTTTTAAGAGTATGGGCTGGCTCATCTGTAACACAAATTGCTCACCGATATCACCACCACCAAAGAAAGGTTCAACCTTAACCAAATAGGTTTTAGGGTGATCAAATTGCGGTGCTAACAAGCGGTGGCATAAATCACCGTCATTGGTTAGCAATAACAAGCCGTGCGAGTCTTTGTCTAGTCGGCCCACCGGAAAGAGCCGCGGGTCAAAATCAAGCTGATTGATGATACTAGCCGAGTCATGCTGATTGCAATTACAGTCAATACCAATCGGTTTGTTGTAAATAACATACCGAAACTCACTGACCATTTTCACCGCTTGACCGGCTATTTCTACCCGCTCGCTGCCATCAACAAAACTCAAATGGCCCGCAAGTTGACCAGCAACGGTGACCACGCCGCTATCAATTAAACGACTAGCGGCGCGCCGAGAACAATAACCCGTTCGACTAATAAACTGCGCCAATCGCATTAGCTCGCCAGAATTTTCAGCGGCAAGGCCAGTGCGTCATTGCCCGACTGAGCAACCAAATAGATAATGGCACACAAGCCGCCCAGCGTTAGTACGTACCACAGACTTGACACAATTTGCGCGTAACGATTAAGTGGTAATAATTGACTGTGATGACGACCGCGCCATTCAAATATTATTTCGACACTGCCAATTAGCAATAAAAAACCAAGCAAGGCGAGTCCAAAGTAGTAACTCACAAACACCCCAAGCGCAGCGCCAGCAGCACAAGCAACTAGGCCTATTTTTGAATTGATTGAAAATGCGATA
>Ga0209396_1004730_pt1 | contig 13131 bp, 11 predicted proteins | sample GOMGulsemesocosm_6_FD_184638 | JGI IMG/M metagenome (GOLD analysis project Ga0209396, IMG submission 184638) | Methane-oxidizing microbial communities from mesocosms in the Gulf of Mexico - GOM8C Gulf of Mexico (SPAdes) (version 2) | ecosystem: Environmental > Aquatic > Marine > Cold seeps...
ATTTTTAAAGCCTTGGCCCTGGCTATTATAGGCACTCCAACGATTATCTTGGGTTGCGCAAGCCGAGAGTAATAGCAAGCAGGAAAGCAGTAGACCTTTAATCATGGTAGGCCTCATCTGTTTTATCCACTTCGTCAAAAACGTAGAGACCGATATTAATGCGTTGATTGCTTATTTGCGGCTGGTTTAACCTCTGATCTTGCTGTTTAAGCTGTAACGCGCGCTCGTTAAGGGATTGTAAAAGCGCCATGCCTTGGTCATTAGCAAGCTGTTTTAATTCAGCAATAGAAGTCTCTGAGAGGCCGTCATAATACAAACAGCGCTCGAACTTAGCTTCGATAAGTTGATCTTTTTTACCCGATGAAAGGACGTTATGAGTGGCCGTGGCTAAATGATCCGCGACATTCATCCCTAAGAAGAACGCCTTCTCATCCATACTATGACTCGGGACGAAAGCCCCTGGTGTTAGAGTGATCAGCTCATTTTTAATATCTGATGTACTTTCAATAGTAACGACCCCAAGGCGTAGCCATTCATCGAGCACGACTCGGGCACGAATGTCTTTTTTGCATACTTGCTCGACCAAGCGTTCAAAAGATGGATCGTCAGCGTTCGCTTTAAAAGGCAGGGGCAGTGGTTGTTTGTCTTGATCTAAGAATTCCGCTTGTCCCATCCAGTGTGCCGCTAGTTGTACACCAATACTGATGTTCTCAGGACTATCTTGAGGTGCATCGTCTTCATGGCGCAGACGTTTGATGTCTTTGCGGTGAATTCCTGTCAGTAAACTAATACGAGTATCTGTTTGTGGCTTGTCATCGAGGGGAAATTCTTGATCGGCTATATCAACATACGCTTTTTTAAGCCATTGCTGGAATACCGGAAAGGTGATCTGAAATGATAATAATAAGCGCACGAGAGGACGTAACAAACGCTGTACTGCGGTTGCAACTGCTTTAGGTATGCCAGTTTGGCTGTCGTTGTGCGAATTATTTGAGTTCATTCTTTTATCATAATTCAACGAGGGATTTTTTCCCACTTTTTCTTTGTTTGCGCTCTAAGTCACAAAATATTTCTTTCTTTTCTTTGACAAGGGAATAATTCCCTCGTAAATTGTAATTGTCTTGAGGGAAAAATTACCTCGCTTGGCAGGTGTGACGAATACATAACTAAGAAAAACTAAATAACGATGGTATTGCCCAGTGGCATAAGTCATCAGGAGTCGATCATGAAATCAGCAGAAAAGTATTCAACGGTGAAAAACACGTCGAAGCTAGTGTCGAAAGAAGTGGCGAAACAAACATTGAACAAATTGGCAGTAGCAACCTTCGCTTTGGGTAGTCTTGCCTTGGCGTCTTCTCAATCTATGGCAGTAGAGCAGAGAATTATTGGCGGCGCTGATGCTACAAGTGGAACTTATCCTTGGATGGTTTCATTACAAAGTAAGGATGGCAGCCATTTTTGTGGTGCTAGCTTATTGGATAAACAATGGGTGCTAACGGCGGCACATTGTGTAGAGCGCGAATCGGCTGATGGCATGCAAGTTGTGGTTGCTGATTACAATACTCAGCAAGCCGATGTGGGTGAAATGAAGGTCAATGTTGAAGCAATCTATATTCACCAAGAATATGGTACTGATCACGATATTGCAGTATTAAAGCTGGCTACTGAAGTCGACAAAACCTTAGTGAATGCGGCAAGTAATACGTTTATTGATGGTTTAGCCGCTGCCACACCATTAACCGTGATTGGTTGGGGTAATACCAGTACTACAGGGGAAGAATTTCCAGAAATATTACAACAAGTTGAAGTGCCATTATTTGATCATGAAAGCTGTAAAACAGCGTATGCAGGGGTAGGTCAAACGGTTACGGGTAATATGATTTGTGCGGGACTTGCGGCTGGTGGCAAAGACTCCTGTCAGGGAGATAGTGGCGGTCCTTTAGTTATCGAGTCAGCAGGAAGTTGGGTTCAGGTTGGTGTGGTGAGCTTTGGTGAAGGCTGTGCTCAAGCTAACTTCCCAGGGGTCTATACCCGTGTTGGAAATTATGTTGATTGGATTGCGCAGGTTAAGAATGGTGAAGTCCCAGTCCATACAGGTCGCCCAGGTGAACCGATGCCTGAGCAGCATGAAGTGGTATTAGGTTTACCTGAATATGCTGATTTTATTGTCACGAATGGGGAGCAGACCGTTAGTCAGACCTTGTCTATTAAGAATCCAGCGGATGCGACAGCCAACTTAATGATTTCGGCGATGTCCGTCAGTGGCACTGAATTTAGCCTGGCTGATAACCAGTGTGAGAATCAATCGTTAGCGATCGATACGAGCTGTAGCTTTAAATTAATTTATACCCCAAATGAAGAGGTTAAGTTTTCTGAAGGTGAGTTAGTGGTTACTACAGATCATACCGACCATAGCAGTATCAAGGTGGAGTTATTAGGTACAGATAAAAAAGCCTTGGAAGATGATGGTTGGTATGACGATGGTACAGATGCTTGGAATCCTAATGATGAAGATGGGTTTGATGTGAACTGTGACTTGCTAGGAGAAGATGGCCGCGCTGAATTAGGGTTAACGGTTACTGGCCCAGGTCGTATTAGCTTTAATGCCACTGTCGCAGAGGGCAACCGTCTTGCTTATAGCGTTGATGGTAAGGCTGTTCGCCAATTCCGCAAGAAGCCAGGTGGTCGCCCAGAGCAGCACAATACTGAGCTAGGAGAAGGAGAGCACAATATTGATTTCGACTTTGAAGGCGCTGAATGTTCTGGCGATGGTATTGGAGGTATCAATATCGACTTAGACAATGATAGTGATCTTGATGGTAATTCGGATAGTGATTTAGGCGGTAACGATGATGCGACGTCTGGCGCAGACGCTGAGGAAGAGAAAACTGCAACCATTACTGTCGCAGGGGCCTTTAATCCATTAGCTCTACTGGTCAGCTTGTTGCTACTGCCTTTGCTAGGAGGACGCCGCCAACAGAAATAATATGATTTATCAGTGAATGTCCTGTGTGTTTGGGGGGCGAAAGCCCTCCCTTTTTAAGTTAGCTCTCAGTTAGCTCTGGGTTTGATAGCTGATTAATGTTGTAGAGGTGTGTATGAATATGATCAAGAACTTGTCTTTTCTCTTTGTATTTATCATGGCAGTGATAAGTTGTACTTTGCCCGCTGCAGAGGAATCTTCCTCGCAGGTATATCAGCGACCTTTTGAGTTAGAAACGTTATATGGTTTTAAATTGGGTAAAGAAAGCATCATCATTACTGTGATTGGAACGGGCTGTACCCAAGAAGAAGATTTTCATCTACAAACGTCAGCAACACCAGAAGGTTATGATGTCAGCATAATGCGAACTAAGCCGGATCGTTGTCGTCGTGCGCCAATGTTGGAACAAATACGGATTCCGCTTGACCATTCGAGAAAAAATGATCATTTTAGAATACTGAATTCGGTAAAGATGAAACCTTAGCGTGCAAACAATAGACATAAATAATTCCAAACCTAGGCAATCAATGAGTGTCTGGGTTTTTACGTTTTTATTCGGACTCAGTATGAGCGCGTTCACGACGGCTCAGCAATCGATTCAAACGAGTTTATCGAGCTATGGCTTTAGCGGAGATTATGGTTTAGAAACCGATACTTTCACTCTCGCAACACAAGCCTCACTAAAATATCAACATGACCAGTGGGCTCTACGTTTTACTCAGCCCTATATATTCCAAGATGGCCCGGCCGAATTGATCTTATTAGAAGATGGTGAAACCGGTGAACAGTTTGTGGTGGGAAGTGAAGAGCGAGAGCAGCGCAGTGGATATTCAGATCCGAGTTTAAATTTAAGTTTTAGCTGGCCAAGACAATCTAGATCAGGTCGCTGGTCTGTATCAGGGCGCTGGAAAATACCGACTGCAGATCAAGCACAAGGCTTCTCAAATGGTCGCCACGAATATAATTTTAACCTCAGTCGTAGCTATCGCTATAAGCGTTGGATGTTGCACGGTCGGGTCGGTCGTCACTTACGTCAAAATAAAGAGTTTGCTGATAACAGTGCGCGCAATCAGATTAGCTTGGGGGGAATGTACTTCTTAACAAGGCGTACGGGGCTTGGGCTGTCCTATTATCATAAAGCGGCCACTCAAAGTCAGAATGAAGATGTTAGGAGTTTTAATCTTGATATGCGTTTGAGGCTAGACAGGCATTGGCAGCTAGGTATACATGCGGGGATGGGATTGACGGAAAGTGCTGCGGATAGTTTTGCTGGGGTAGATTTATCCTATCGTTGGAAACTATCCAAATAAGATATGAGAATACGTTAGTCTATTTAATAATAAAAATAATGAGATTAAATATGAATGTTGAGAATGAAAGTAAAAAGATAAAACTCTCAGTGAGCCTAATGCAGTATTTCCCATTATGGTTGAAAGTTAATCTGCTAAAAATAATTTCTCTGGGGGTTTACGCTCCTTGGGGAAACCAGGCTATAAAAAATTATCTATATTCCAATACTCAATATGATAAGAAACCCTTTAGTATTAAAACCCAAGCGCTGAAGGTATTTAAAACTAGGCTGTTATTGGTGGTCTGGATGTTCGTATTATACCTAATCGCAGTGAGCGTATCTCAATATGACGTATATTTTCAGATCCTATTTTTGTTAAGCTTACCTGGGTTTTATTTGACTGAAAAAAAGTACTCGATAAATTCAGTGCAATTTGATAGTTCAGAATCAACCTTTACGCTCTCTTTAATTAAGTTCTATCAATCCATTACTTTCCCCATTACGTTGTTCCTAATACTAAGTTTTAGTATTTTTAATAGTGAAATAATTGATAGTCGGATTTTAGCCAGTATCGATAATAAAGAAGAGCCTGCCGTATTTGCTGAAGATTCTTATTTGTCTCGTGCACAAAGTGATAACTTAGTCACTGATGAGCATTCAGCTAGTCATTCATCCGATCATGAAGAGCACGAACATTGGGGTAAAGATATTTCAGCAGAAGAAATTGCCTATTTAGATGAACACGAAAAATCTCACAACCATGGCAATATATCGTTAACTCGGTTACAGAAGTATCAGGTTGCTAATCAAGGTAATAAATTTTTCCAATATATACTAATGGTGGTTTTGATCTTAGCTCTGTGGCCGTGGTTAGATTTCAAAATGATTGAATACCAGGTGAATAATACTCGTTTTTTAAATAGCGCTTGGAAACTACAATCGAGCCCTATTTTATTATATGGAGTATATGCCAAAGTATTATTACTGATTGTTGGGCTTCTTGTTATTAGTGGGCTGCTGATTTCAATGTTGCTAATGGGAGATGAAGGAAGTAGCCCTGAATTTTGGAGTAATGCACTCGTTCATGGTTTTTGGCTATTACCTTTGTTTATTATCATACTAACACTGGCAATGAATGCTTTGCTTACTGGGCGTCGACAATGGAAGTTAAATAATCTGTCGAGTGAGCAACTAACCATTACCAATAGCGATACTTATTTAAGTAGTCTTTTATTGTCGGTTAGCAATACCTTGATTGGGCTCTTCACCTTAGGCTTTGCAATTCCATGGTGCCAGCTTCGAAGATACCGTTACCAAAGTAAGCATCTGACGGTTGAGTGTCACTAGAGGTTAGAGTGCTAGAAGTTTGAGTGTTGGCTACCATCGACATTAATGATTAAGAAAGGAACTTCTTGTTCCTTTAACCAAGCTAATCCATCTTCTTCCCCAAGCATTGTCAAAGTCGCAAGACTGCCTGCGACTAAGCATTGTGGAGCAAGAATACTGACCGAAGCCCAATGATTAACAGGCCAGCCGCTATTAGCTTTCATAATATGGCAGTAATGTTGATTATTCACCTTCATAAAGCGTTCATAGTTACCGCTGGTAGCCATTGCACCATCATGTAAGGTTATCTGTGAAATTGCTTGCTGGGGCTGTTTAGGATCTCGTATGCCAATCTCCCAGCCAGTCATATCGACTTTATCGCCGATGATTCGAATGTCGCCACCCAGGTCGACTAGGCCATGTTGAACTCCCATGGACTGAAATATTTCAGCGGCTTTATCAGCGGCATATTCTTTACCAAAGCCGCCAAAATCTATTTCCATATTTTTCTTGGGCAAAAATACTTCATTTTGATCCCAGCGGATAGAAGACCAATCTATGAGAGGTAATAAGGCTTGTATATCATTTTTACTGGGTAGCGTTTTAGATTTGAAATCCCAAGCTTTTCGAAGAATACCCGAGGTGATATCAAATAAGCCTTCACTTTGCTGGTAGCAAAGATCGGCGTAGTTCAATAAAGCGGCTGTTTCTGCATCTATGGGGGTCGCTTTTATTCCGGCATTATTATTGATTGTTTGCAATAAACTGGAATCGCGATAACGGCTAAACTTTTGCTCAATTCGCTGAATTTCAGCTTGGGCTTTAAGGCAGGCTTGTTGTAGTAGGGCGTTTTCACCCTGCAAGAAGAACTTGCAAGGTGACGCCATGGCAGTGAAATTATGTTGGTGATAATTCATGGTGCAAGACTAACTAGAATTTGTAATCGACACCAGCAGTAAAGGTTGAAAAGTTTACTAATGCTGGGGCTTCATCATCACTGGCACCAAATAGCGCTAATGTTTCTCGGCTAGTATATTGCTGCCAATCAAAATGGAAGGCCCACTTCTCAAGTTTCAATTCACTGTTAAAGCCAAAGGTAAATGCACCATAACTGGAAAGACGGTAATCGCTACTATTCAACTGATCGTCGGCCGGATTCTGTTCTAGGGAATAAAAGTCAGCCTTAGTTTGGGTATAATAACGAACCAAAGGCGTTGCAATAAAACGGTAGCGACCTAAGTTAAATTGCTGTGCCCATTTGATATCAACCGTATGGGAAGCTAAGCCCCAGTCATCATAGTAATAGCGATAACTTGAATGTAAGGCGGCGCCATCGAGGACATTGGCAAACTGCTTATGCTGCACAGAAAGCGTGACTTGATCTCGACTTTCAGGACGGCGGTCTTCAAACTTGTAGGGATCTGATAGATAACCACTTAACTGGGTATAACCAATACCTACTTGCAGGGTGCTGTATTTATCCAGAACTTGATTGATGCCCTCATAAATTGAGAAGCTGCGTTTTTTACGGCCATCGGCAGCAGTACGCGCAGTCGATAAGCCAGGATCAGTAGGGGATAATACGTCATTAGAAACTGAGAGTGAGCCAATTAAGGTAGTATGTTTGGCAAAAATATCTAACGTACCATCAACTCCAAAAGCTAAAGATTGGTAATCGTTTTCTTTTGACAGCGCTAACAATCCACCCGCTGTGCCATGGGGAAAGTACTTTTTCGGAGCAATTTTGATATCAACTCTTTGCTCTTCGATACTGGCACCACTCATGATTAAAGTGCTTTGGCCGTCGTTGTTTTTATACGTTTGGGTGGGAGAAGCGCCACTCATGGTTTCAAACTGTAATTCACTGGCGATATACCAAGACTCGCCAATAGGCGTGCGATAGCCAAATTGTTGAATATCAATTTGGTAGCGTCCAGTTTCATTAGTGAAGGTACGTTCTCTTGGTGCGTCAGCTTCTTGGTAGCTGGAATAGCGATAACTTAAGCTGGTATCGGTCGGAGCGACTTCTGCTTGTGTAGGAATCGCCAATGCCGCAGCGGATAAAGCGCTAAAGGCGGATAACTTTTTCATGTTGGAATTCCTTTTCAGTTACAACCACAGCCGCCACCAGCAGCTTGACCGCCACCAGAAGAGCCTTCTTTACTGAAATATATATGATTATCGAGTGAGCTGCCTAGTGGATCCGTTGAGGAGGTCATTACATCTTTTGAAAGATAACCTCGTTGCCAAGGTTTCACCGTGGTGCAACCAGAGGCAATCAAACAGCTGGCAATAATCGAAAGCAGAATGATGTTACGCATAATGTAAGTATATTCTCGTTATTATTTTTTCTTCAGAAGGGCTGCTATTTTGTGCTTAAGTTCTGCGCTGTCAGTCTTTTTAAAACCTTCATGAACTAAGCTAACTTTCCCTTTTCGATCAATTAAATACGCAGTCGGCATGCCTTGCAAACCATATTTATCCGGGGTAGTACCTTTGACATCGCGGGCAGTAGGAAAAGCCACGGGAAATTCTTTTAAGAATTCCATCGCGTCATCTTTATCTTCATCTAAGTTAATCGCAATAACTTCGAAGCCTTTTTTTCGATACTGCTTACGCAATTTATTTAATTCTGGCAAGGATAGGCGGCAAGGTCCGCACCATGATGCCCAGAAATCGACATAAACTACTTTACCCCGATACGATTTAAGCTGGATATCACCGCTTCTTTCTAAGCGCGGTAATTTAAAATTTGGCGCCGTATCTCCCACACTAACAGCAAAAGCGCTGCTAGTATTTAGGGCCAATACGAGGGAACCCGCAATGGCCAAAGGTTTTAGTAACTTGCTAATCATTCTATCTATGTCCTTATGAGAAGATGTCGAAATCGTCTACTAATAATGGGAAGCGTACCGCTAATGTATTTGAATCAATTCCCAGCTCTTTACGCAATGCTAAGTTAACATGTGCCGGAGTTAATAATTGACCATTTGCATCAGGCTGTCCAGTAGAACGGTTTAGTGTTTGAGCGCGGAATTTGTCTGTTGAAGCACCAAAAACGTTACCTCCTTTACCGCTGCCGGTTGGGTGCATCACCATAACGCTGGTTACTGGCCAATGGTCTTTACCATTACCTGAGTTGTAATAAGGCGTGCGACCAAAATCTGAACCGATCACTACAGTGGTTTTATCTGCGATGCCTGCAGCTTCTAAGGCTTCTTGCAAATAAGCCACACCTTCCAGTAGGTCACCCAGACTTTGATATTGGCTATTATCGTGATTACCGTGGGTATCAAAACCCCCAGTACTGATATTCGCACTGGCTGCAACCCCTGATTTGAACGCAGCAGCAACTAAAGAAGCCTGACGTTTAAAGCCTTGATCACGGTTGTTCATGTGGTTATTCGTAGGAACAGCCGCTTCGATGATTGCTTTCTCTTCACTGAGTTTGGCCAAGTCATTATCTTCTTGGCGCACTGTGAATAACTGGTTGAGCTGACGTCTACGGAGTGGCAAGGCTTCATTAGCTTGTTGTCTAGCTAATCGCTGAGCTTGAGCCTGTTTAATTTGCGAATAAATATCGGTACTTTGATCTTCATTACGGTAATGATAGCGATCACTATTAGGATCAGCTAGGCGGTCAATGAAACCAGCACTACTAGCACGAGCACGAGATACTAATGATGCGGTAAAGTCGTAGCCACCGTTACTGATATACGCCATCGGCAAACTAGGATTTTTACTCGCTGCAAACAACGCAGCTAAGCTAGGGTAACCCATTTCTAAGTTACCACTCCAAGTCGCACGATTACCTGAACTGTGGTTGTTCGTACCATTATCAACACCGTTAATTACAGTTAATTGATCGTGGTAAGCGGTAAAGAAATTTTGGTACTGGTTATCAACTCGTGCAGTAGTATCGTCATTATTATTGATTCTTGGAGTATCACTCCAAGTCATACCAGAAACTGCATTTCTTTTAGTTTCAGTATTGATGGCAACTGAATTAATAGAGCCTTCATTACGAGCATCAGGGCGCTCTGATAAATACTGGCTAAGATTACCTTTAGGATCACAAAGTGAAGTAGGATCCCAACCCCCGCCAGCATTCACGATCACTAAAAAATGATCGGGGGCGGCGGCATAAGCTTTAGAGGCCGTTAATGGAAGACTGGCTGTCATACCAGTGGCTGCAAGCATTTGTATAAAGTCACGACGTTTCATAGCAGTCTCCTTATTCGTAAATATAACGGTAGTCAGAAAGTAGGTAGGTAATTACTGACATCCATGAACGGATCACATAATTATCATCTCGATAAATACGTATTTCATCTTCTAGACCCTGATCATTATTTTCTCTATCCCAGTATGCTCTGCAGGTATATTCAAGATAGGTTGAAGGCTCAGGTTCAAAATCGTCTGGATTGGCCAGCATGTTATTACCGGTTTGCCAGGTGGATAAAAATAGCTGATAAGTCGCTTCAATTTCTGCATCAGATAGGGATAAATTTTCACTTAATAATGTGCTATGAAGGTATTGAATGTTCTTTTTAATAGCATCGATGTTTGAATCTAGCTTAAATTCATCTGCAGAATAAGGTTGCATATCTGGGCTGACAAATTTGAATAGACGGCGTTTATTAATTTGGGGAGTTCTTACCTTGGTAAAATCAAAGGCTGTCGCTCGACAAGCCATTTCAACGGCCATACGCTCTTGCATAGCAATCATTAATCCACTCGGGTTATGAATACGTTCAATAACTGAGTCAGAATCGATACCACCAAACATAATACGATTATCTTGATCGTTCTCGCGTAGTTCGTACCAATCAAAGCCTAGTGTTGCTTTCAGTTTTCTTTGCAACATCTCAGGGCTTAACAGACGAGTAGAACCAATATGACCTGCCGCGATAACTTTGTCAGTATCAACGGTATTAGCACGATAGTAAGGACTTAATAGCAATCCTGTAACGGCTGTTTTTACATTCCAGTTATCGGCTACCATCGCTTGGCCAATGTTTGATAATATTCCGCGCTGAGCATTGTAAGCAGTCACAAGGTCTGGGTCAGCATTATCGCCAGGTGTCGGTAATAAGTCTTGGCCTATGATGCCTTTAAATAAGTGGCGAGTTATAGCGCGCATATAGCGAGGATCATTAGCAATTTGTTGTCCTAACCATTGCAGCATATTCTCAAAATTAATATCATCCGGTAAGACTTCCCCAGCAAGACCTGCTGTTTTTATTCCATTAGAACTCCAAGAACTAGAACCTAACGTACTAAGAACTCGACGGCCACGAGCATCCCAATGCTGGAACGTTGAAGCAACGGGGTCCATTACTGTATGACAGGTTTTGCATGCTGGGTTATCTAATGTTGGGTTTGCGCTTGTTATATCGATACTATCTTCTGGACGAGAGCCTTCAATTTCTAAAATATCAGTATCCAAAAACTTGTCGTAAACCACATAAGAGCGGTGACGATTACGATTGGTATTAGTGGTAGGAAAGCGATTAAGGAACATTGCAGAAGTCATTATGCCTGCGTGAGGAATTCCTGCAATTTTTGCTGGCTTAAAGTCGTAAGGGTCATAACGCACTGTCGCGTCAGAGTAGCCTGAGTAGTATGCCTCACAAGGCGCTTCTTCATCACTTAATTCGGTAAATTCTGCCTCCGCATTAGTCAGGACTGCATCGTAAACTTTTCGGCTATACCAATTCACCATTGTATAGTCAGCCGTGACAAGTTCAGTAATTGGGCGATTATTTCGCACAATGTAATTAATAAGTTCTAAGCCTTCACGCGCAACCGCATCGTTGGCGAAAATATTTGAACAGCCGCGATTATCATCATCAATATTATCTTGAGGGATGTTTTCTACAATATCGCGATCGAGGTTAGGATACGCAGAGTCATACCAGTTTCTATTAGGGTAATCATCGCGATCGAGTAGGTTAAGAGCCCCATTAAACTGATTTACTCTTAAATACTTATCGGTTAAGAACACATCATTGAAAATTTCAGTTAAACGGACATAGAATTCATCTTCACTCATGACTCTCGCCATTACTGTACTAAAGCCTGCCTCACCTTCGTTGACCACTTGTGTTATTTCAGCATCAGTAGGAAGACGTCCCGCAAGTTGAACCGTTGCATTTCGTAAGGTATCAGTTAGAGGTAAGGCGGATACACCATCTAAACTGGTTTTGGCTTGATAAAGTGATAGGCCATTAAAGGCATACATAATGTATTCAGCAACATTATTTGAGCACTGGTCAACACACTTTTTAGGATTAACATTTTCGCCAATGGGCATAGTTTCAGTGATTTTTTCAGCTAACTCAGAAATGCTGCCACAAGAAGCACAAGCCACCATTGGCGAGCCAATCTCAGTTCCATTACCTTCAACACCGTGACAGCCAGCACATTGCTCACCATAAAGGCGGGCACCTTCAGCATTATAATTACCGAAGTCGAGATTAACTGGTACGGATGCACCACCGACATCACCGCCATATTCCTGCTGGCAACCGGCGAGGGCTGACAGGAAGCATATTATTGCTAATAAGCGAAAAGTGTTCATTGGGAGTACCTGACTGAATTTTAGAGTTATAAGTTACCTGATAGTTTGGCTCATGAATGCTAAATTGGTCACGTTAGGACATGATGAAATGTTGTGATTGTGTGATGAAGTGTAACCATTGAAACTTAAGTACTAAGTCGTGAGTTTGGTGAGAGGCTTACTTAGTTCTTTTGGCTTATATATAATCAACCTGGTCTTTTCTTTTAATATGAAAAACCTGTCTATACTAGGGTTATTAAGAAAAATATTAGGTAATGGACTCTTGCAGTATTTTATCGCGTTATATCTAGCTTTAACCATGTCGGCGGCCTCTGCTTTGGAGTCCGTCGAGATCCATGATTTAGATCGTGGTTATTCTTTAAATGATCATGTTGAATTTGCCGTTGATAAATTGGGCGTGCTTACCCCAGAACAAGTGATGTTTGAAGATCAATCTTGGTCTGTGCATGATAAAGAAACACTCTCCTTTGGCTATACTAACGTTGTCTATTGGTTTCGTTTTCAAGTAAAAAACTCTTCTGCACAAACGGTTTCTCATCTATTAGAAATCGCTTATCCAGTATTAGACGATGTCAGAATGTTTGTCTACGACGACTCTGATGATCGCTTGATTACTCAGCACCAATTAGGGGATAAAATACCGTTTAAATTACGCCAAGTGCAGCATAGACATTTTGTTGTCCCTCTTGATGTACAAGCTCAGCAAAAACAAACATGGCTACTTCGTATTGAAACATCGAGTTCGATGCAAATACCGATGACTATCTGGCCAGAACGTGAATTTTTTATACAAGATCAATCTCGATTGATGGGACTCGGTTTATATTACGGCATTATGTTTATCATGGTGCTATATAACTTGTTTGTGTTTTTGTCTGTACGAGAAGAAAGCTATTTATATTACGTGTTTTATGTCGCCTCTATGGCGGGATTCCTTGCTAGTTTGCA
>Ga0209396_1004731_pt1 | contig 13128 bp, 11 predicted proteins | sample GOMGulsemesocosm_6_FD_184638 | JGI IMG/M metagenome (GOLD analysis project Ga0209396, IMG submission 184638) | Methane-oxidizing microbial communities from mesocosms in the Gulf of Mexico - GOM8C Gulf of Mexico (SPAdes) (version 2) | ecosystem: Environmental > Aquatic > Marine > Cold seeps...
AGGCGCGCTCTACCACCACTTTCCCAACAAGGTGGAGCTGTTCGCCAGTTGCTACGAACAACAAGCTGCGCGGGTTGCCGCGGTTGTTCGGTCGGCCCCATCCAGTGACGATCCCTGGCTGGATATCTTGGCGCAATGCCGAACCTTTCTCGGTTGTGCAAGCATGCCTGAGTTAAAGGCTGTGCCCATTCAAGAGGCGATTACGATATTGGGTTGGCAGCGCTGGCGAGCGCTAGATTCTGCCCACACTATGGGGGCGCTGGAGCAGTCGCTTGAGCGTCTCCACGATGCGGGCAGACTAGGCCACTTTGACAGGGCGCTGCTTGCCGACTCGATTTTTGCCATGATGGTGAATGCGATGATGGCCTTGTCGGTCTCCAGTGACAGGGTTGCCACCGAAGCTGAGCTCATGCGTCAGCTAGAAGCCTTTTTATCAGGTGTGTTAAGTCGATGAACAGCTCGGGCATATCTATTCGTCCAATGACGACATACGATTGCGCGAGCGTGGTAGACCTCATCAGGAGTTGTTATGGGGAGAGCTACGGTGTGGATTATTTCTATCACGTTGATGACTTGATCGCTAAATTGGCCAGTGGTCAGCTGCGCTCGGTCGTCGCCCTAAAAAATGGGCAAGTTGTCGGGCATATGGCGCTCTTGCTGCTGCATCCGCAAGCGAGAGTCTGCGAAGCGGGCAATACCGTAATATGCCATACAGCGCGCAATGAAGGCCTGATGATGCAGCTCGCTCAGCAGTTACATGAGTTGGCGATAGAGGCTGGATTCGTCGGTTACATTCACTACCCGACCACAGCCCACCCCATTATGCAAAAGACCAGTGTCGACTACGGTGGTGTAGAGACTGGGTTAATGCTCCGCTATAGCGCGGCACAATCAGATTATCCGCAGAGCGCGACCATTGATGGCAGGCTGGCGACGACAGTTGCTTATCAGCCTGTGTCTGATGCTCCTGCCAGAGAGTTGTCGAGGTTACCTGAGCGCTATGCAGCGTTCATCGGTGAACGGTATCAACAGCTCGATCTACCGCGGCAGTTTGGCTCTCAGCCGAGCTCGCCTTTAGCGGGCGATACCAATCTTACGGCCAGTTTTAATCAGCGCTGGCAGTACTTGCAGATAGCTGTCGAGAGAGCCGGCGAGAATCTAGTCAATGAGGTTGTGGCGTTGATCAGCCAGTATCGACCTTGTGTGAGTTACATCGACCTTGCAGTTGATGCAAACGCCATAGACCGGACGCTCGAAAGCCTGAATGAACTTGGTTTTTTCTATGCCGCTCTGCTGCCCGATTTTGCCGGTGTCGATATTCTACGGCTGCAAAAATTGTCCGATGCCACTGAAGCCGATTTTCATCCCAACTTGGCCAACGACAGCGCCCGTCGCTTGTTAGCATTTATCCGTAATGACGCCAGCTCGATAGGTGTTCTTCAACCAAGTCATTTATAACAAAGGAGAGAATAATGAGTAATCTCGCAGAGATAATGCCCTTTTCCAAACTGATGGGGATTGAGGTAACTGATGCACAGGCCGATAAAGTTGAAGGAAGGCTGACGGTGCGTGCCGATCTGTGTACAACGGGTGGAATAATGCATGGCGGGGCTATAATGGCGTTTGCTGACAGCTTGGGAGCAATTGGCGCCTTCTTAAGTCTACCTGAAGGTGCCGCGGGAACAACGACAATAGAGAGTAAGACTAACCTGCTAAGTGCCGCCCCGGAAAATAGTGTTGTGCTGGGAGTTACAACGCCGGTGAAACTGGGTAAAAAATTATCGGTTTGGCAGACTCGGGTCGAGACTGAAGACGACAAACTAATCGCCCTGGTGACACAGACTCAGTTAGTGCTTTAAGTAAGTCTAGATTTCACTCAGAATTCGCTTTCGTAGCTGGCTATACTCGTCTTCGGATATACGTTTCTTGATGTACAGACCCTCCAGCTGTAGCAATCGCTGCTCTATGTTGAGGTCAGCTGATTTTTTAACAGTCGCATTCAGAACATTAGAATCGGCTTCCCGCTCAGCGATATCCAGTACTAACCAATCGTTACGCTGCTCATTATTAACTTGATACAGGCTGACTCCTTGCGCCGGAACGAATTGGTGGGAGTGTTGCCGAGCGAAACTTCTAAGACCTGGTCTATGGGGGTGCAAACGTCTATCAATTGTCGTTAAACCTACGCTAGGGCTGTTATAGTTTTCAGGAACAGTGGGTGCGAATAGATCCCCGACGATAATGTTGAGCTTATTGTCGTCATAAAACACCCGACCAGAAACACTCGTCTTGACTCGGCCAAAACCTTGGCTTTGAAGTGTCATCACGGCAAATGTCACATCTTCTTTGGTATCAGAAAGGCTCAATGCTCGGGATAAATGTTGCGATAGGTGTTCTGCTACCGCTGGTTGAAACAAAGGGATGGTGCGCGACTTAGACAATAGCGTTTTGTCTTTTGTGACTGATATTCGCTCTAACACTCTAGATATTTCTTTAGGGGAAAGTTCGATGGGATGTTGGTTCGAACTTGTTTTCTCTCCGAGGTAATCATCTTTCTGAACGATATTGATGTATTGGTCGGCCGCTTCCCAAATAGGTGTATGGTCTTTTGTCTCTACTGCACCAGAGACATTGTTCGAGGCAAGGCAATAACCCAGAAACATAAATACTAAGCAGGACTTCGTGATATCGGATTTCGAATTCATGTTATTTTTACTCAAAATTTGGATCAAAAATCGAATTGGGCACCAATGGAAAGCGCGTTATAGTCAGTTAGCGTGTCAGATTCATAGCTTTGTAACTCCCCAATCAACTTGAGTTGTGGGGTCAATTTATGATGTACGAATAACATTGCCAGCTCATTTTTTTCATCTTCCGCCGAACCGACAATAGTAGTTTCTTGGTTCTGCTCCCCTTCACCATAACTGATGCCGTAGATTGTCTTACCCGTGTTTACGTCTGCCTCGATGTACCATTGCGTCGCTCGAACCTCGGCATCATTAAGTGAGGTCCCGTAAAGGCCGTTGGCACCAATCCCCGTGGTGTCGGTGATACTGAGAGTTAGACCAAACACACCATGATCGAGGTGGCCGCCTATATCGAAGCCCTGCATATCGTAATCAAAATCGGAGGCTACTACGCTTACCTCTTGATGCATAAATCCAGACCAAACTCGAATCGATCCGCTATGGTATGTTTTCGCATAGTCGATTTGTCCTTCGAAGCGCGGCGTGTCGGTCTCAATCAGCCGTGACTGACCACCGGGCTCTTCTGGATTGACAATACCAAACTCTATTTTTACACCACCAATATTGGCAGAGGTGTAAGTGATATGGGGATTGAAATTGGCGTACACGTAACCAGTTCCGATGCGACCGCCGGTTGCTCCCGCTGAGTCGGCAGCTTCCCCGCCCAACAGGCCTACGCCACCCTGGCTGGCAATGTCACCAATGGCGGCACTGTTAAAAATTCCGAACCCTTTACCAATACGAACTGTTCCGTAGCGTCCCTGAACCTGAATTTCCGCCACGCGACTTTCGAATTGAGAATTGTCATTCTGTGAGTTTCCATTCAGGTGGGTATCAAATTGAACATGTGCCGAGACCTGAAATCCATTGGCTGAGGGAGCCGCAACGTGAAAGGTCAAGTTGGCAGGATTAAACCCTGACTGTATTCGAGTGCCGTCTTCACCGCTAACTCCTGGTGCAGGACTATCACCATCACTCATAACCATGAAAACAGGCAAGGATCCGGTGATGCTTGCCTCCCAACCGCCTTCAGAATTAATAACTACGGCGGCTTCAGCGTTGGGGGTTAAACCAAGCAGGATTAGCGTCATCGCGACGGCCTGTGTCGCGCCATAAGTTACTGTTAATGAAGGCATTGAGTCTCTCCTTTATATTCGGCAGTAAAAATGACTTTGGTTATTCGTTTCGGCTGTAAGCGGTTTCTATATTGACTTCCGATTCTCGATACGACCAATTAGTCGGAAACACTTTATGTTGATTCTCTTAGAGCTCCTCGCAAAAGTAGTAACGTTTCTCGGATTTTGTGCAACTGGATCTGAACATATTATTTATAGGTTCATTTGGAATCTTGTCAACTCAAGCTAGACCTCATAGGAATTAATGTCGTCAATAGATGGATTGGTACTATACTGCTACTACTTCTGCTGTTTTTTTACTTTGTTGTATTTTGTTACTGATGATTTCACTGCGATACATTTCTGAAAGAACTTTTGTGAATCAGGATTCTTCGACTCTTATAATGGTTGAACTCTTCGTGAGATAGTTACGATGAAGAATGAATATATCTGGTGCATCATTTTCTCAAAAGCCATTTAATTTTTGGCCACTTTTTTGGCCACTAGCGTACCTTCAGGTCTATATCTTGAGTCCTCAAAAGATTGGTCGTCTAAAGAAAAAGAATCTATAGCGTTTACGCAGGAGCAAGACGAAAAAATGAGGGCTTTGCTCGGGTTTATGGATGCGGAAAACTGGCAAGAACGTTGGGGGCTCTATCCAAACCGTTTTTAATCGCTACACGATGAACAGGAGCCACAGTCGCCGCAATGAAACACTTCCTGACCCTAATCAGGTGTTGTCTGGGTTCCCTGAGATCGAGAATCGTCCGAGGTTCGGTCTGGTGTGTTATGACACTCCTTGGAGCCGCCTTGTTGGGCGGCGACGTAGCTGCAGGAAAGAAGGACGCGCTGCGTTGGTTAGATTCAGAGTTTACCATCTCCACTATTTCGCGTGACGAACAGGTACGGGAAATGGAGTGGTTCATAGAGGCCGCACGCCCCTATCGAGGCATGAACGTGCGTGTCACCTCCGAACGTATAGGTACTCATTTGTACGAAGCCAGTGTACTGGCTAAAGCCTTTTCGGAAATCACGGGCATTAACGTCTTTCACGAGACTACCGGTGAAGATGATGTTATTAAAAAACTCTATACCCAGATCGACATTAATCGCAGCTTGTACGATCTATTTATCAGTGATAGCGATCTAATAGGTACTCATTTTCGATCTCAAAATGTTGAGAATTTATCTGACTTCATTGCTGGTAAGGGTCGAGACGTAACACTGCCGACTTTGGATCTTGCCGACTTTATCGGGTTGGAGTTTGTTAAGGGACCGGATGGTGCCCTGTACCAACTGCCTGATCAGCAGTTCGCAAATTTGTATTGGTATCGCCACGACTGGTTTGCGCGTGAGGATTTACGCAGGAAGTTCAAACAGCACTATGGTTATGAGTTGGGAGTGCCAAAGAACTGGTCAGCGTATGAAGATATTGCCGAGTTCTTTACATTTGTTGTTAAAGAGATCGATGGTGAGCGCGTATATGGTCATATGGATTACGGACGAGCTGATCCATCTTTGGGCTGGAGGTTCTCCGACGCATGGTTGGCTATGGCAGGCGCAGGAGACGTCGGTCTACCTAGTGGCAGTCCGGTCAACGATTGGGGGATCAGGACTGAAGCGTGTCGGCCCGTTGGTGCCAGTGTTGCCAGAGGTGGCGCACTCAACGGCCCAGCGGCGGTATTTTCTCTCGAGAAATACATCGAATGGCTGCATAAATATGCCCCACAGAACGCTATTACCCTGAATTTTACTGACGCGGGCACGCAGCCCGGCAAGGGCAATATCGCACAGCAAATATTTTGGTACACCGCATTTACTGCCGCTTTAACAAAGCCTGGACTAGCCGTTATCAATGAAGACGGCACACCAAAATGGCGAATGGCTCCCTCACCCCTTGGCCCTTACTGGAAGGCGGGTATGAAACGTGGCTATCAGGACGTCGGCGCTTGGACCATGCTTAAAAATACTCCATTGAAACAGCAAAAGGCCGGTTGGCTCTATGCACAGTTTACCGTCTCAAAAACGGTCTCCTTGCGTAAAACTATCGTCGGCTTAACCCCCATTCGCGCGTCTGACATCAATTCCAATCACATGACCTTGCTAGCCCCCAAGTTAGCTGGGCTAATTGAGTTCTACCGCAGTCCTACAGCACGCGTCCAATGGACACCTACTGGTCTTGGTGTTCCCGACTACCCTAAATTGTCAACGCTGTGGTGGAAAAATATCTCGCTCGCGGTGAGCGGTCAGCTCAGCGAAAAACAAGCTTTGGATAAACTGGCCGCAGAGATGGATGAAGGGCTGGGATACATCGCTCGAACCAGTTCAGGACCTTGCGCTCCGCAACTGAACGAAAAGCAGAAGGAGTCCTTCTGGCTTAAGCAGCCTGGCTCACCTAAGCCTACGAGAGCAGATGAAAAACCAACAGGAAAAACGATGAGCAATAAAGAAATGATTGAAATCTGGGAATGACAAATATCATAAATTCTGAAGATGAACGAGATAATGCAGAAAGTTGACGTACATTTTTGTTGGAAGAAGTGCTCTTTTACTAAGGTGATTGGGCTTTTCGTATTGCTAGTAATTTCGCTGTCGTCAGCCGCGACTAAAGACGATGGCTACTCTAGCTCGGTTACTTTCCATCTTCTAACTGAGCAAATACCACCATACAGTTTCAAATCTGAAAATGGTATCGAAGGTGCTGGTGTCGACGTGGTCACCCAGTTGTTTAGTCGCGCCGGTATCTCTGTAGCTTTTCAAATCATGCCCCTGAAACGCGCTCTTCATACCGCACGAAAGAACAAAAATACCTGCATATTTCCTATTCAACGCACTCAGGAGCGAGAAGCGGCCTTTAAGTGGGTGAGCCCAATTCTTGTATCGCAAGCTGGGCTGTACTCTACCAAAAAATCAAATCTGCACATTGTTACTCTCAATGACGCAAAGGACTACGTCATTGGCGGCTACGGCGGTAGCGCAATTTTTAACTACTTAAAGAGCCATGAACTAAATGTTATTCCCGTTAATAATGACATCTTGAACTTTAAAAAATTACTTGCCGATAGAATTGATCTATGGGCCACCGACACCTTGACGGCATCTTACCTGACAAAGAAGTCCGACAGGAATTCGATAAAGTTGGAAATAATTTTCATGACAAAAATACGCGCTCTCGCTTGCAATCTTGGTGTTGACTCTGAGGTCGTCAATGCTCTACAGGCCCACCTGATTGAGATGTATCGAGACGGCGCGCTGGATTTGATTATTGGAAACTACAAAGATTAAATTACGAGCAGTATTAGTTCTGGCTAACAACAAATGAAGGCGAAGTTCCTCGGTTGATATTTTTGGAATGACATATTCCTATGGACACCACATTTTTTATAGATGAGCGTCTCGGTCTTCGATTCCTCGCGAGTGAGGAACTACCGAGCAGCTCCACCCAGTGAAATAATCTAGGCTGAAGTTCGCCGTTTGACCAGTCTAACGTTCAAGCGATCTTGCCCATTTCGTTGAGGACAAAGCTCTCCACCGCGCCCTCTGTCTCGATCATATAGGCCTTAAGGTGATCATTGTTCATGTGCGTTTGCCACAGTTCGCGTGATGCCCAGTTTTCGTAAAACACAAATATTTCTGGATTAACATTGTCCTGATGTAAATCGTATTGCAGGCAGCCTTCTTCTGCGCGTGTGGGTTCGATCAACTTAAGCAAGGCGGCTTTCACCAGCTCTAGTTTGTCGGCTTTTGCCTGAATGCGGGCAACGATGGTTAGTGCTGTGCTCATGGGTACGTCCTCTTAAAAGTATAAAAAAATTTAATCTGTAGGCTAATTGCCTTAGCGTAAAATTTTAAATACAAAGTTCTGGCCTCGAAGACCGCTTAGAAGCCTTCGAGTACAATCTTGCCCACCGCCTGATTGCTTTCAATCTGTGCGTGGGCGCGCTTGAGGTTGGCGGCATTAATAACGCCATAATACTCGCCTAGGGTTGTCTTGATCACACCCTGATCAATCAGTTCGCTAAGGTTGGTTAACAACTGATGTTGTTTGTGCATATCCTCAGTTTCGAACATGGAGCGGGTAAACATAAACTCCCAGTGCAGTGAGATGGATTTCTTTTTCAGCTTCATGATGTCGAGCCCGGCGGCGGGGTCGTCAATCAGTGCTAGCTTGCCCTGCGGTGCCAACACGTCGACCAACTGATCAAAGTGCTGCTCGGTGTGGGTCAGGCTAATTACGTGTGTAACACTTTCAATTCCCAGCGCTTGCAATTGCGGTTGCAGTGGTTGATGGTGATTAATCACGTGATCGGCGCCCAGCTCAGTTACCCAAGCCTGGCTGTGTGGCCGTGAGGCGGTACCAATAACAGTGGCTTGAGTCAGCTTGGCGGCCAGCTGCGTTAAAATGGAGCCAACGCCACCGGCGGCGCCGACAATTAAAATACGCGCTGCCGCAGTGGGGCCGCCGGACTGGCGAGTGACACCGTTATTGACGAAGCTTAAGCGGTCGAAGAGCAGCTCCCAGGCGGTGATAGCCGTTAGTGGCAGCGCCGCCGCGTCAGCAGCGGACAGAGATTGCGGCTTGAGCCCGACAATGCGCTCATCCACCAGCTGGTATTCAGCATTGGACCCGGCGCGGGTGATATCGCCTGCGTACCAAACTAGCTCGCCCACCTTAAAGAGCTCGACCTCATCGCCGGTAGCCACGATTTCGCCCACCGCATCCCAGCCCAATATCTTGTGCTCACCCGTCTCGGGGGTGGCTGTTGCACGTACCTTGGTATCGACCGGATTGACCGATACCGCCTTAATCTTCACCAATAGATCGCGGCCTTTGGCCTCAGGTATTGCCAGCTCGATATCCATCAATGCGTCATGTTGGTCAATCGCCTGTGGGATTTGGTAGCCAATTGCTTTCATCATACTGCCCTCGGTTTGTTCGGTCGGTGCTATCGAGTAATGTCAATCAGCGCCGGTGGGTTGCTTAACTCAGTGACGCTATTATTAACAAGCCAAAGCATGTTATAAACGGGGTAATCAAAGACACAAAATCAAAATATTTTTGACAATGAATACAAACGATCTCTCCCTTTTTGTTCATACCGCAGACAGCGGCAGCATCACCCGCGCCGCAGAACAGTTGGACATTACGGTTGCCAGCGCCAGTGCTGCCCTTAAACGGCTGGAGAAACAGTTGCAGGTACAGCTGTTTATTCGCTCGACAAGGCAGCTGCGTATCACCGCCGAGGGTGAGCGCTTTTTGGTTTACTGCCGCGCAGCTCTGAGTAGCTTGGAGGCTGGCAAGGCCTCGATACAAGCGCTGGAAGGCAAGGTTGCCGGCGAGTTGCGGCTCTCGGCCCCTTCGGATTTAGGTCGTAATTTGCTGTTAGGTTGGGTAGATGAAATTATGGAGCAGCATCCAGATTTATCTATCCATTTGCTGCTAGGTGACTCGCTGGCCGATTTTTATCAGGATCGTGTCGATCTTGCGATTCGCTATGGCAACCAAGAAGACTCCTCGATGGTCGCCTTTAAGCTAGCCACTACTGACAGGGTGCTCTGCGCTTCCCCCAGTTACCTAACAAGATGCGGCGTGCCCTCAACCCCCCATGATCTGTTAGAGCACAACTGCTTGATGTTTCACCTCGGCAGTCGAATTAATGATGTGTGGCAATTCATTCCGACGGCTAATCGCCTAAGTACTGGTTTACCGACGCAACCGAGTGTAAAAATAAAAGTGTCGGGGAATCGCTGCTCGAACGACGCCGACGTGGTGCGTCTATGGGCTATCGCGGGGAAGGGCATTTGCTATAAATCGCGGCTGGACATGTCCGCCGACCTGCGTGCTGGTCGTGTAGTGAGAGTTCTACCTGATTACGACTCAGCCAGTATTGATCTCAACCTGATGAGCCCCAGTCGCCAACAAATTACACCGGCAGTGTTGCTGTTGCGCGATATCTTACGAGAGAAATTCTCCCAGCATTTGGCGGTTTAATTCAGCCCTAAAGATTGATAGTTGCATAGGTATAAAACTCGCGAGGCTCTGTTTACAGCCTCCCTCAAAATTCTGCTCAGATCAGATCTGCACAAGGGGCGCTACACTGATGAATAGCGCCCCTTGTGATCAAGCGGGAGAATTGACAAGCGCAGTTCGCTTCTCAGCAAGTGTTGCGCGCTGATCTTCCAATATCATCTCGGCCGCTTTAGCGCCGATCATGATGACCGGTGCGTTTGTATTGCCGCCAACGATGGTCGGCATGATAGACGCATCCACTACACGCAGTCCCTCTAGACCATGTACATTCAAGCGATCATCGACGACGGCCATAGCGTCACTGCCCATCTTGCAGGTGCCCACCGGGTGGTAAACATGATTGGCTTTTTGACGTAAGAACTCTGCAATTTCCTCATCCGACTGCACTTTTTCGCCAGGGAAAAACTCCTTACCCCGGTAAGTGTCGAAAGCAGGTTGCGACAAAATATCGCGAGTAATACGCACCGCTTTTATCATGCGTTGGAGGTCATCAGGATGACTTAGCATATTCATCTCAATGCGCGGATCATCTTTGAAATCGTCAGACTCTAAACCCACTCGGCCTCGGCTTTTGGGTCGCAACAGGCAGTTGTGCAAAGACAATCCGTAGTGCAATAAATATTTCATATTACGACCATGATCGTCCTGCGCCACGGGAGAAAACTGTAACTGCATATCAGGAAGATCCAATGACGGATCTGACTTTATAAAACCGCCGACTTCAACCGCACATGAAGTTAGAAAACCTCTTCTTTTCGTGAAAAATCGCCATAATTCTCTGAACATTTTCAACATAAACAGCGGACGGATAGCGATGGTTTCAGGTCGTCGACTCTTAATGACGGTCAAAAAATCCACATGCTCTTGGAGGTTTTCTCCCACGCCGGGTAATTCGTGAACCATCGGTATATTGTGTTGTGCCAATTCCTGCGCCGGACCGACGCCAGAAAGTAGTAAAAGCTGCGGTGAGTTGAACGCCCCGCCGCAGAGGATGACTTCCTTTTTGCTTCGAATGGTGGTGACGGTGCCTTTATGAGAAACATCAACCCCCACGGCACGCTTGCCATCAAACCGTATTCGCGAGACGTGAGCTTCTGTAATTACCGTTAAGTTGGGGCGGTGCAGAACGGGGTGAAGAAAGGCATGGGCGGCGCTGCAACGCACGCCATTTTTTTGCGTCAATTGGTAAAAGCCAACCCCCTCCTGTTCTGAGCCGTTAAAGTCTTGGTTTTCTTTATACCCAGCTTGCAGGCAAGCCTCTAAACACACGGGACCTAGCGATGAGTCTGCGCGAGTATCGGCAACATTCAACTCGCCTCCCACGCCGTGATAGGGGCTTGCGCCACGCTCCTGGTTTTGCAATTTTTTAAAGTAGGGCAAGACTTCTTTAAAGCTCCAGCCTTTATTGCCTAATGACGCCCAGTGATCATAATCCCATTCATTACCGCGAACATAGAGCATGGCATTAATCGAACTGCTGCCTCCCAGAACCTTTCCTCTAGGGTTGTAAATACTTCGATTTTCCTGCGATGGCTCCGGCCTAGAATTAAAGCGCCAGTTATATTTCTTGTTCTTTACTAATTCAACAATACCCATTGGCATGGTGATTAGCGGTGTCTTATCACTAGGGCCGGCCTCTAACAAACACACACGATTACGGCTGTCTTCAGATAGCCGGTTGGCGAGCACGCAGCCAGCAGAGCCTCCCCCCACCACCAAATAATCATATTCGGTCTGTTCAATACGGTTGGTAGAGCGCATCAATTTTCTCCTGTGGACTTTGCCATTGCCTATCTGCGTGGTATCTGAGCTGTTCGGTAGCTCGACCATCAACTCCACAGCTTAACAAGAGCTTGACGCCAGAAATTGATATATTGCGAATATTATTTGATATAATGCGAACACTCTAAAAAAAACGCATCAACAAAAGTAGAACCTCTATGGAATATCTGGTCAGAAGTGCTGCTTTAACTGGTTTTGATAGTGTTTGCCGTAAGCTTGGGCTCAACCCTCAGAGCCTGTTAAAACAAGTGAACTTTGACCCCCGCCGTATTGAGAAACCCAGATCTGTATATTTCTTATCTGAGCTGCTCCCGGTTGCTGGAAGAGGGCGCTGTTGCCAGTGGTGATGATTCTTTTGGCTTGCAGCTCGCTTACCATCAGGGCTGGCATGTCTTTGGGCCCTTGGGGTTGTGGTTATTACAGGCGCAATCACTACAGGATCTCTACCGAAAAACTCAAGCTCACCTCAGTTACCATGTCAACGGGGCAGAATTCGGAATACTCGAAATAGATGACAATGCCTTTCTCAGCTTAGAGCTAAAATTGGATAGTACCCGCTCGCACAGCCAACTGATTGCAATGAGCGTCGGGTTGATTCATCAGATCAATCTTGGGTTATTGGAGGATAAGTGGAGGCCTTTGGCCATTTGGTTTAAGCACCCCCGTCCAGAGCAAGCAGATTCATATAAAACGTTTTTCAATTGTGATGTCCGATTCTCTCAACCCATGAACGGCATTGCATTTAACCGCGATTTACTGCCTCTACAAATCGGCGCAGGAGCTGGTGAGCCTGCCGCCTTTGCCGAGCGTTATTTCAGCGGTCAAAAGGCCGCCTTGAGAGAGGATCTACAACAAGTCGTCAGTAACGCCATCAGCTCTCTGTTACCCAGCACCGAATGTTCTCTAGCAACAGTAGCCGCGTGTTTTGATTTACATCCTCGAGTTCTGCAAAAACGTTTAAAAGAAACAGACTGCAGTTTTAATAAACTCCTAACCGACAAACGTTATCAGATCGCGCGACACAACCTAGCGTTCAGCGATATTAGTATGATGGAATTGGCGCTCAATCTCGGTTATGCAGAAACAGCGGTTTTTAGTCGCGCCTTTAGGCGTTGGAGTGGAACGACACCGCTAAAGTGGCGAAAGGAAAACAAAAATAGCAACGGCAAGACCTTAGTTTACTAAACGATCGATAGCTTTCGAAAATATTACTTTTCAAAATCTATTGGCGATATTCCTCCGTTACTTCCATGACCCCTCGTTGAGTTGTAGAAAAACTCGATGTAGCTAAAAATTCAGATCTCGCTTCGTTAGGTTCCAAAATTCATTCGTTTGAGGACGTAGGGATTTATGTGGGAGCATATCTCCTGATATGACCGTTGTCGTAAATTGGTAAACCTTCAGAGGGCGCCTTTGGTAAAGTCAACGTATTCAACGTATTCAACGTATTCAA
>Ga0209396_1004733_pt1 | contig 13123 bp, 12 predicted proteins | sample GOMGulsemesocosm_6_FD_184638 | JGI IMG/M metagenome (GOLD analysis project Ga0209396, IMG submission 184638) | Methane-oxidizing microbial communities from mesocosms in the Gulf of Mexico - GOM8C Gulf of Mexico (SPAdes) (version 2) | ecosystem: Environmental > Aquatic > Marine > Cold seeps...
TGATTAACTCACCATGTCCATGTGAAACAACTGAAATGAAAACTGACATTAAATTAAAGCCCCACTGCAATACTAAACTTTACGGCATTAGCATCTTTCTTTGAAAGTAGGGGCTCATGCGTGAGTGGCCATTCAATAGCTAGGTCAGGATCATTCCACAATATAGAATGTTCTGATTGAGGATTATAATAATCCGTACACTTATAGACAAATTCAGCGTCATCACTTGTAACGTAAAAACCGTGCGCAAAGCCCTCTGGGACCCATAGCTGACGCTTGTTTTCTGCCGATAATAAAACACCAACCCACTGGCCATATGTAGCAGAATCTTTTCTAACATCAACTGCTACATCAAAAACTTCACCTAAAGTAACACGAACTAATTTACCTTGAGTATTTTCAGTTTGGTAATGTAACCCTCTCAGAATCGCTTTTGTGGATTTTGAGTGGTTGTCTTGTACAAAAGTACAATTGGCTACTTTTTCTTCAAACTCTTTTTGCTGCCAGGTTTCCATAAAAAAACCACGTTCATCACCAAATACGGTTGGTTCAATAATTTTCACTTCAGGTATATTTGTATCAATTACATTCATATCAATTACTCTTATAAAAGACTATTTCTACGCATAATGTTTAACACGGCTTAACGCAGCCTGCCAGTCACTGGCTTCAATCCCAAAAGATTCAACAATTTTGTTTGTGGCTAATTTAGAGTTAGCAGGTCGCTTAGCTGGTGTTGGGTAATCCGCTGTTGAAATACTAGTGAGAACAGGGGTTTTATCGAATAGATTCTGTATTTTTGCAGTATTAAAAATAGTTTGCGCAAACTCAAACCAACTTACATGTGGAAAACCGGAAAAATGATATATGCCATATTCAACAGTTTTTTTTTGTTCAATTTGAGTTGCGATCTCAATTAAAGCACCTGCGATATCTCCTGCGTAGGTAGGACCACCAAATTGATCACCAACAATACTTAATGCATTTCTATCTTTACCAAGGCGCAGCATTGTTTTTACAAAGTTATTACCATGCTCACCAAATACCCAAGCGGTTCTTAAAACAATGTGCTTATCGCATGCAGCCGCAACTGCCAACTCGCCTGCAAGCTTGCTTTTTCCATAGATGCCTTGTGGCTCAGTTGGGTCTTCAGGGTGATACTGACCGTCTTTATCTCCTGAGAATACATAGTCCGTAGATATATGTAACATTGCTGCATTTATCTTCTGCGCTGATTCTGCAAGGTATTTAGGTCCATCACGATTAATCTTATATGAGAGCTCGACCTCTTTTTCTGCATTATCAACTGCAGTATACGCAGCTGCATTAATAATAACGTTCGGATTAAACTTTAAAGTAATCTTATTTACAGCCACTGAATCTGTGATGTCCAGATCTTCTCGAGTTAAAGCGAGTACGACGGTATTTTCTTTTCTGTTTAACTGTTCAGTTAAGCAATGTCCTACTTGACCATTACAGCCTGTAATCAATACTCGCATATTTTAAATTTACCTTCACTTAAATTCGTAAATTAAACGTGTTAAATATTGTCCATATTCATTCTTCATCATCGGCTTAGCTATCTCGAGAACTTGTTAGTTACTTAACTAGCCATTACGCCATGATATTTCTTCTAAACAATCAACCTTTAGCCCTTGAACATGCTCAATAATTTGAACGAAAGATGATGCCTTATGTAAACTTTCATGAGTACCCGTATCCAACTAAACAAAACCTCGACCAAATACTTTAACATTCAATGAATTATCAGTTAAATACATTTCATAAATACTAGTTTTTTTCTAATTCACCACGATGCAATAGTTTAAATTTTTTGTTGAATTTTATCACATGATTATCAAAAATATAATCCCATTACGGCGGATTATTTGGTTATATTGATTTTTCTTCAATTGAAATAGCTCACATATTTTTATCGAATTCCACCACACCGAAACGCTCTAGCTCTTTAACTTGATAACCAAATACAGCTGAGCCTCTTTTCGTACGAACACGCTGCCATTGATACACTGCTCGAGTGGTATATCAGGATTGGAAAAAACACCCATAAACTGACTTTATGCTTTAAGATAAATTAACAACGGCCAGCATATCGTTTACAATGCACCCACTTCCCCTTTAAATAATAACGCTGAATCGCCCCCTATATTGAATTAATGGATGATTTTAAGGGGTGACAACAACCCTGACACAGGGGGGAGGTTAATACGCTGATATAAATCAACAAATAAATCTCAACTTGCTTTACTGATGCAGTGACAGGGACGTCACCTTTAGTTACATTTTCTATCTAAAGCCAAGCATTCAGTAATATTAAAAGCTTGCTTGGTAATTCAAACACTTGATGATAGCTTAGTTTATTATTAACGTTGACCGTGCAGTTACATTACTCACTTGTCGGACTTGGCAAAAAAGAACTACAATAGCAGACTCTACTAAGTATGCTACTGTAGTTTATGCCCCGCGTGGATTGGCTGATCACCAACCTTATTGCTGCTCCCATAATTATTGAATAAGTACGTTAGCTTCATTTAAGTATATAGCTTCATAAGGTTTTGTTTGGTGCGTTTTTCATTTCAGTATTATGAATACCGAAAAAGATCACCTGTAGACCAAGAGATGATCGCTTCATTTGATTTTCAAGTGGGTCTGTGCAAATCGCTCACCACTAACTCACGGCCAGTTAAGATCACATGACCGAGGCTTTTCATTTCACGTTGACAAATATAAGTGAATTTCGCAGCATCGATAATACTGTGAATATCATCTAACAGATCCTCTTTGTAAGCGCCTTAAATTTGCTCTTCAAGTTCGTAGTTTTTATCAAATAAATCCATGAACGAGCACTTATTACGGCCAGTAACAATACACATACCGGTCATACCTGCACTGATCGCGTCTTCAACACCGTATTCAATCAGTGGCTTGTTTACCACTGACATCATTTCTTTTAGCATTGATTTAGTTGCAGGTAGAAAACACGTACCGTAACCAGCTGCAGGGAATAGACATTTGTTAATCATTATAACTTCCGGATTTTAAATTTTAAGTTAATCAGAACCAAAAAGATCGCGAGTATAAACCTTATCTGCGACATCAAGAAGCTCTTCTGCCAGACGGTTAGATACGATGACATCTGATGTTACTTTAAATTCATTTAAGTCTTTTATTACCGCTGAATTGAAGAACTCAGGTTCATAAACTACCACATCAACACCTTTCGCTTTCAAGCGCTTCATAATGCATTGAATACTAGAAGCACGAAAGTTGTCCGAACCAGACTTCATTATTAAACGATAGATACCCACACGTTGTGGATTACGATTTAAAATTGAATCTGCAATAAAATCTTTACGTGTGGCATTGGCATCCACAATCGCGCAAATAATACTGTTTGGAACATCTGCATAATTAGCACGAAACTGTTTGGTATCTTTAGGTAAACAATAACCTCCATAGCCAAATGATGAGTTATTATAATGATCGCCAATACGTGGGTCTAAACCTACACCTTCAATAATTTGACGCGTATTTAAATCATGAGATTCAGCATAAGAATCTAATTCGTTAAAATAAGCAACACGCATTGCAAGATAAGTATTTGAAAATAGCTTAACCGCTACAGCTTCTGTTGAGTCGGTAAACAATACCTGAATGTTTTCTTTTACTGCGCATTATACCAATAAACCAGCAAAAATTTCAGCACACTTATTACGCTCACCAACAATAATTCGAGACGGATACAAGTTGTCGTATAACGCACGACCTTAACGCAAAAACTCAGGTGAGAATATTAAATTATCACAACCTAACTCTTGCTTAATACGCTGAGTATAGCCAACTGGCAATGTGAACTTAATCACCATCACAGCTTTAGGATTAATAGCCATCACCCCCTTAATTACCAATTCAACAGAAGTGGTATTAAAATAGTTATTTTCAACATCATAATCGGTTGGTGTTGCAATAATCACAAACTCAGCATCTTTATATGCCAACTCTTTATCTAATGTCGCAGTAAAGTTAAGATCTTTATAAACTAAGAATTCTTCAACTTCAACATCTGCAATCAGCGATTTCTTTTGATTTAATAGATTTATTTTTTCTTCAATTATATCGACTGCAATCACTTCATTGTGTTGTGCAAATAGCATCGCATTGGATAAACCAACCTAGCCTGTTCCGGCAATGCCTATTTTCATTTTATAGTTCCTATAAAAATGCATTCACAAATAAGAATGCATTTATTAAATGTAACGGAGCCTGATAACACTATCGACGTAGTAGCGCTAAGATTTCAGCCGTTTTTTCTTCCATCAATGGAATATTATGACGAGATTCAACATTCAATCGAACCACAGGTTCAGTATTTGATGAACGTAAGTTAAAACGCCAGTCAGCAAACTCTAGGCTAATACCATCCGTTTCATCCACAAATATTGCTTCAACTTCGTATTGCATACTAACTTTGGCAATTGCTTCAACGGGATTAGTAAGCTTAGAATTGATTTCACCCGATGATAGGTAGGCTTCAATACGCGCTTTCACGGTATCAGACAGTTTCATGTTTTTTACTGAAAGTAACTCTGTAACAAGCAACCAAGGGATCATGCCTGAATCGCAATAAGCAAAGTCACGAAAATAATGATGGGCACTCATTTCACCACCGTATACCACATCTTCTTTACGCATACGCTCTTTAATGAATGCATGACCCGCATTAGACATAATTGGTACAGCCATTGACCTCAACGATATCAATGGGATTCCAACTTAAACGAGGATCGTGAATTATTTTAGCGCCACTTTTTCCTTGTGAAGCGTCTTTTTGTATAAACGCTTCAGCTAGCAGAGCAACGATGCAGTATCCCTCAATGAATTCACCGTTTTCATCAAACAGGAAACAACTGTCAAAATCGCCATCCCAGGCAATAACCATGTACGCTTTATGTTCGATAAGCGCATTCGCGGTATCTGCACGGCAATCATGTAACAATGGCATTGGAATACCATTAGGAAAGTTGCCATCGGCTTCATGATGAACTTTGATAAACTTAACAGGCACGTTTAGTGCTTTAAATCGCTACTCTAGTTCATCTATAACATGGCCCGCTGCACCATTAACTGAGTTAACCACTAATTTAATAGACTTAATGTTAGTAGGCGTAATGTATGCCATTAGGTGGTCAACATAAGCTATTAATGTTGATTGCTGCGTTAATGAACCACGCCTACTTACAACATCGTTTGCTTCAGCTAACGCTTGAATTACACGCAGGCCGGTATCACCACCGATTGGTTTTGAATCCTCAGGCACAAATTTCATACCATTGTAGTCCATTGGGTTATAACTTACTGTAACTTCAACACCACCATCAATACCAAGGAATTTTGTCGCAAAATATATTTTTTCAGTGCCAATCATACCGATATCGATAACATCAACACCCGCATCCATTAAACCATTCGCTAATGCCAGTTTCAATTCTTCTGATGTGAGACGAACATTACCACCAACAACGACTGTTTTAGGCGCAGCTTGATTCGACGACGCTAGTTTTGAGAATAAGTGCTAACCAAATGCGCGACTAATACTGTATGCGATGTCATTGTTTAATTCTGTACCCAACTGACCACAAATGTCATAGACTTTAAATGCTGTTAATTTAGTTGTCATACTTTTATCTTAACACTTAAACACGGCCATAATTATCATCAAAACGGACAATATCATCTTCACCAAGGTAAGAACCAGTTTGTACTTCAATCATTTCCAGTAATATTATACCTGGGTTCTCTAACGCGTGAACAGTACCGAGTGGAATGTATGTAGATTCATTCTCTGTGAGTAAGAATGTCTTATCACCGTTAGTTACTCTTGCTGTACCAGATACAACAATCCAGTGCTCTGCGCGATGGTGATGCATTTGAATTGACAATTTCGCACCCGGCTTTACGGTAATACGTTTTACTTGATCGCGATCACCAAAATCAAGTGAATCGTATTTACCCCAAGGGCGATATACTTCACGTTGATGTTTGTATTCGTAACGGCCTTTCGCTTTTAACTTCTCAACGATTGCCTTAACGTCTTGCACTTGACCTTTGTTAGCAACTAATAATGCATCTTTGGTTTCAACAATCACTAAGTTATCAACACCGACTGTGGTAACGAGTTTGTGACCCGCATTTATGTATGAATTAGTTGTATTGTGAGAGATAACATCACCGTGATTAACGTTACCATTCTCATCTTTTTCACTCACTTCCCATAATGAGGAAAATGAACCAACATCGCTCCACCCTGCATGCATTGGCACTACGATTGCGTCATTAGTGCGCTCCATTACCGCATAATCAATCGAGTCTTCAGTGCATTTGGCAAAGATATCTGCGCTGATACGGGTAAAGTCTAAATCCTGCGCTTTGTTTTCATACGCTTGTGTACATACCACTAACATATCTGGAGAGAATTTAGCCAGTTCTTCAAGGTAGCGTGATGCTTTAAACATAAACATACCACTATTCCACAGGTATTCGCCTGAGTCTAAGTATGCTTGCGCCGTTGCTAGGTCAGGTTTTTCAACAAAACTTTCTACATCAAAACCTTCTGTTTCATTCTGCGTCTGTTTAGCACCTTGCTTAATGTAACCATAGCCCGTTTCTGCATGCGTTGGCACGACACCAAAAGTAACGAGTTTATCTTGCGCTGCAAATACCTTCGCATCAAGCACGGCTTGTTGGAAAGCGGCAACATCTTTAATCACATGGTCAGCAGCTAATACAAGTAATAATGGGTCATCGCCTTTGGCAACAGCAGCAAGCGCCGCCAATGTAATGGCAGGCGCGGTGTTCTTACCCATAGGCTCAAGAATAATGTCACTTGCAGCTGTATCGTTTGCACGTAATTGCTCTGCCACGATAAAACGGTGTTCGTTATTACAGATAATCAACGGATTTAAGCATTGAGTATTATCAAGGCGATTAATCGTTTCTTGTAATAATGTGTTTTCATTAAGTAGTGCTAGGAATTGTTTTGGGTGCAGTGCACGAGATAAAGGCCATAATCGACTACCACTTCCTCCAGACATAATAATAGGTAAAATCATCTTTGCTCTCTTATTTGAAATTTGTATGTTTATTTAATAAAAAGTGTCGCACTTCGGACTTGAATTCGGGGGCACCCTTTATTTTGTCCTGCTCAAGCGATTTATCTGCATTCAATAAATTTAACGCCATATATCTGAACACCGATACATTTTTTCACCTTCGTCTAGCAGAATCCGACATGTATCTTTATTCATACCTCATCGGCTGAAAATGCAATTGAACTTCAATAGACCAGTGTGCTCGCGCGGCTTCTAACAACTCTTTCGCATTGATTTTTGCTGAACTAATGTAATATTTGATTGTAATATCTTGGGGTACTACATCACCAACTTACCATATCGAGTCGACTATTCAACAGTAGTTTATTCTGGCCAATTAAAAGCAATGTAGCCAAGCACTGAATTATTTTGTGTTACTAAAGATAATCACGTTTCTGTTCGCAGTGCCCTTTTTCTTGAGTACTATAAATATCGCACTAGGCTCTTCAAGCAAATCAAAACTGAAATAATCATTAAAGGCTTGTTCTAGTCGACCTTAGTTACCTTTAACAACTAAAATGTATCCGGTATCCTTTGATAGAATCTTATTTGGCACCCCAGCACACCAATGCTGACTAAACAACCACAAATACTCAACCAATTAAGCAATAGCCGTTATCTCATTAGACTTTTCAGCTGTATTACCTGACCCAACACAACTTGACTTGCAACACTAAAAGCGCTGAACACGTGGGCAAGCCTTTACGCTTTGATTTATGGTATTTATGGTATTTATGGTAACTGCCTTTAATCGTTTTCCCATCAATTTCAACTCCGCCCCTCTCGGTGTATTCGTGACACCCTGTCATTCACCTATAAAATTTCATCTGATATTATTGAAATTGCAAGTGCAATAGTATCGCGAACCGGAATATCATTTTCAGAGCCTTCCTGCACTTTTAAGTAATCAAGATGATCGATTTCGAGATCTTCAATTTATTTTCACCTTCAGCACCAGCAATAACGACTGTAATTGTCAAAAACGAATATCTGATAATTTACGGTCTATTTTTCAAGCTTTGCTAGGAGCTGATTGGTAATTGGCTCAAAAGGTCTAAATTAATTCACTTTTTCACTCCCAAAAAAGTAAAAAATCATAATGGAATCTAATCGCCAAATTATTAATAAAAAATATTACATAAAGTGGCTTGCCTCGATAGAGTTAGATTACCCCCCCTTTGAAATTATTGCTATATAAGGGTCCAAATATACTAACCCTGGTAAGAATGAGCATGATATCTCCCCCTTCTCCCTGTTAAGTTAAACCAAGTTTTAACTTTTATCTTGATTTTTCCAGACTTTGTCAAAATACTTAGATAGCAACTTACTACCTGCTGGGTTGAGGTGGTTGGAGTCCACATATAACGGAAGTTCTTTCTTATAAGGTGAATAAAAATCTTTCTCCTTAAAGACATCATTACCATCAATAATATTTACATTTCGGCAATTTTCGATGGTACTTTTTAAAACCATTGAGATATATTTATTTCTCATAACATATTCAGAATCAGGCATATTAATCAACCGGTCACCATATTTTAACATCCTATTCTTGAGCATCTCATTTGGCACATTAAAGCTAAATTCAGGTACTGGCTTCAAAATATAAACTTGGCGATTCGCTGATAACTCACACATACTTGAAATGAAATTTCTTTTGAAAGTTAACAAATATGACTCAGAGAAATTAGATTCATTTTCAAAGAAAATATATGGTTTTTTTACATCTCCATTTTCATTAAAACCAAATGGGTATAAATTTAGCCTAGCTATTATAATCACAGGCGTATTTATATACTTATTTTTCAAATAATTATAATTTTTTCTATTAAAGAGTGAACAATTGCTCCTTTCAGCATCACTATGAATAACACCTCTTATTGGTATACACCCAAACGCGCTTGAGTTAATTATGTTGCCTTGAAGCCCAGAACGTAACGCAGAATCATAGATACTGTTGACAATCGCTTGAGCATGGCTATCACCTAAAATTATAGCATCTGGACTATCCTCAGTAAAACGATTACACTTATCATCCATATAACCAACTTCACATTGGTCTCTCAAATATCTAATTTCTTCTGGCAAGTTAGAAACTAGATTGGAATTATACTCAAATATATTAAGTTTATTTTCATCTAGCCTACTCAAAAAACCTTCATTAACAAATATATATGTAGACATCATAGCCAGAATTAATACCATGTAAAAAGGCTTTATTTTAAGCAGTTCCTTCCAACTGTAAAACAAGCGAAAGTTAATCCGTTCTATATATATATAGTTAATCCAGCCCAATAATATTGACAAAGGTAAACCAAAATATATCCAGTTTGGAACAGCTAGATAATAACCGAATACAACAACAGGCCAGTGCCACAAATATATTGAATAGGACCAAGTCCCTATATTCTGAAATAGAATATTATTTGTAAACATACTATTTTGATTATTAGATAATATTATTAAAAAAGCCCCAAAAACTGGAATTAAAGCAAGAAATCCAGGCCACGCATTTTCTTTTGATATAAAAGAAAACGAAAACGCAATTAAAACAACTCCTGCGGTCTCGATAATAACTCTATGTCGTTGCAATGACTTCTTGAGCGGATATAAAAATGCCAATGCACCAAACATCATCTCCCATGCTCGAGTAAGCAACAAATAATAAGCTGAATTTGGCGAAACTGATGTTATATAAATAGAGATTACAAGCCCAACTATAGTTCCAATAAGAATCAACAGTTTCAATTTTGTCTTAAAGAAAAAACGTTTACAAAACACAAGAAAGATAGGATATAGAATATAAAATTGCCATTCAACTGATAGTGACCATGTATGCAAAAGCCATTTACTATTAGACCCGGTATCAAAATAACCAGACTCTCGAAAATAAATAACATTTGATAAGAAAATCACAGAGCTAGCTACATGCTTGCCTAGTGCTTTATATTCTAAAGGAGGTAAAATAAACCATCCGATTACTAACAAGACTAGACAAACAATGACTAAAGATGGGATAATTCTATTTGCTCGGGCCACGTAAAACTTAAATATAGAAAACGTTCCTTTTTCTAACTCTCTAAATATAATACGCGTCATTAAATATCCAGAGATAACAAAAAAGACATCAACACCAGCAAACCCACCAGATATAAAGCCCACATCAAAATGGAAAAGGACAACAACTATGACAGCTATTGCCCGCAAACCATTTATATCATATCTAAAATTCGACATATAACTCTCTATTTAACTAAAAATCATTTCTAGCAGTAAAAACCAAGCGATAACAACTAGTCTGACACAGGGGATAGCGAATAAGAAGCAAACATTTTATCATATTCCGAAGCTGTATCATCCCACGTCCTAAGGTCGTTCTTAGAAAATACTGGAAATTCCTTTTTAGCTCGTATGACTCCAATCATAATCTCTGACAATTCAAAATAATTAGACGGTTCAAAAAACAAACAGTAGTTATTATAAAACTCTCGGTGAACAGGAATATCAGATGCAATAACATTTGTTCCCAATGACATCGCCTCAGAAATGGTCAAATTATGTCCTTCAATGAATGATGCTGAGACTAAAGAACAAGAATCTGAGACTAAAGAAAACAAATCATCGTTGGAAAGATAATTTAAATTCACAAAACCATCATCATCATTCATTACATTTTCCAGCTCACCATCACCGAGTTGCCCAACGATAACCCCTTTAATTCTCTTGTCTTTTTTCCTTACATCATGAATGGCATTTATAAAAGCCCCATTATTCTTATGTTTCATTCTATTTGTAATGAGTATAAAATACTTCCCTTTCTCTAAACCATTATCCAACAAAATATTACAGTTGTAATTAAATGAAGAATCAGTATAGACGGCTGACTTGATTACCGTTTTTTTTGCTGGTATGTCAGTAAATATTTTATCAAATTCAACTTTAGTCGAATTAGAAATAAATATTATTTCTATAGCATTCATATAAATATATTTATGTATAGCTTTCTTAAGCTTGTTTTTAATACTTTGAGAATAAAATGAAAAATCAATAACATCATGACAGGTAACAATATGTTTATAGGCAAAAACTGACCCTCCTTGCCCTGGTGACCAAACTATACCTTTGTTGTGCCTTGTGATAAACCCTCGAAATAAATCCTCGATTTTACTACAACCTTCAACTTCAACATTTAGACGACTCACGATTTCATTGTAATAACGTCTAACTCCGAATGAACAGTGTGAAATCATTGATTTATTAATTTTAATTTTCATTTTTATTTTTATTTTCATAAAAGTCTATCCAAAATTCGATATACTAGCTTATCCAAAATCGATGCATTTACATCAATAACAATTCCATGATTATCTTTTACTGATTGAGAAAATAGCCTTTCAAAGAAAACACATAATCTTTTCACCGTGATAATATCTTGACCCATCGCTCTCCCCCAGGCATAAGGATTCGGCTCTTGAGAAAGATGAATATCAAAAAAAGAAGATAAAACAATATCTGGTTCTTGTTTGAGAGCGTCATTATAAGAGCGCATAAATATCTCAATTGATTTCCAATTAATTAGAAATGCAAAAGTTGATACAAATTCTTTATTAAGTAATGAAGCACTCTCCGCGTGAATACTCTTTGTCTTATCAACCACCCCAAGAACAAAAGGTTGTTTGATATCTTTTACCCAAAGCGACTTTTTGAACTGTTTCAATAAAAATCGGCCAGGGTGCTTAAGAAATAACGTATCATTTAAACACAAAATAAAACGTTCGTCATAGCTCTGAGATGACTGTAATAATACTTCTATTCCTTTTCTATAAGCAGAAATATCCATCATGTCACTATCGAACCTTACTAACTTGATATTATGACTTAGTTTTCCTTCCATACAGAGCTCAGTAGCTCCAATATCAACAACAATTATCCTATTTAATATATTTCCGTACACCTTTTCCAGTTGTGATAATTTAGATTCCACACCTTTTTCATTTAAATAGTAACGAACAAAAATAACATCAATCATCTAACGATAGACCTCGTTTCCATCTCAAAGAAATATTATCGATTGAAAAACAATCAACTAATTTAGCTGTATTTATTGTATCAAAATTAACTCGTTCCAAAGACAACACTTGCTCGACAAAATGTTTTTCATTTAGTATTGAGATACTGGGGATGATAGTCGAAAGTTCTTTTGGTCCAGGATGATCGCTAGTAATAACTTCACAACCACATATGGTTGCTTCTAAAATTACTATACCAAATGCTTCTACCCAATTAAAAGAAGTCTTCGATGGTAGCAATAAAGCACTTGAAGAATTATAAATCCCCTTAAGTTCATTCCTACCCATTCGACCTAGAAACGTTATATTTGGAGACGACTTATTTTTTAAATTTTGTAAATCTGGACCATTCCCAACCAAAACAAACGATTTATTTGGTAATATACTTGCCAGTTTTAAAATATCCTCAACTCCCTTTTCTCTGACCATTCTGCCAACATAAACGAAATCAAATACACACTCTGAATAAGATTGGTTATTAAACCAAAAATTTTCTATGGCGTGATAGACAACGAAAGACCTGTTCTTAAAAAGTGGGTAACGTTCAACAAAGGAATCTCTGCAAGCCTCTGTTACACAAAAAGCTCCATGCAAATAATTCGGTAGAAAACAGTCCCACAACTGTCGACAAATTTTTGTAGAAAAAGGAACAAAATCACCACTCCAATGGGGCCAGGAAGTATGTAAGTAAACGCGTTTTGATTTAATAAGAGGAAGTAACAACACGTAATAGCTAAATGGAGCAATTCCTAAAACTATTTGAGCGTTCATATGCTTTCGTGTTACAAGTGATACTAAACCAACTAAATTTTTGATTAAAACATTTAGATCTTTCTTCATTAGCAAAACTAATGCAAACTGCCTAAATAAGTCCATCTCTAGCCA
>Ga0209396_1004734_pt1 | contig 13123 bp, 9 predicted proteins | sample GOMGulsemesocosm_6_FD_184638 | JGI IMG/M metagenome (GOLD analysis project Ga0209396, IMG submission 184638) | Methane-oxidizing microbial communities from mesocosms in the Gulf of Mexico - GOM8C Gulf of Mexico (SPAdes) (version 2) | ecosystem: Environmental > Aquatic > Marine > Cold seeps...
ACGATCAAGTGCCATTTTATGTAGTTGTGCTCTGACAGGATCATCACTTAATTCATCACCTGTTTTATATGGCGCAGCCAAAGACTCAGCTAAAAGAATATCTTGGCGAACACGTAACGAACCTAAAGTCACATGACCTTTTATAATTTCACCTGTACGTGGATCAATTACTGAAGAACCATATGACCAACCTCGTGTTGCACGATGTACCCATTGGATCACGTTATAGCGTATATCCATAGGATCAGCATGTTCAGGTAATACCTTTAAGACAAATGCATTTTTAAAGCCCGCGGCTGAAAAAGCCTCATCCCACCAGCGAGCGCCATCTAACAATGCAGTACGAACAGGTTCAGGTACTCCTGGATCCAAATAATAGGTGATAGCCTCTACTGGTTCACTTATTTGAGCTTTAGGATCTTTCTTAATTAAACGATGACGTGGAATATAACGAACAAACATCGATTCACCTAAAGGTGCAGCATAATCTTTATGCTCTATACTCCAATATCCTGATTGCGGATGGAATGTACGAGGCTGATAATTGTCATCAGGTAATTCAATTAATGAGTGATGTAAGTTTAAGCTAATTGCATATGGGTCTGCCGACACTTGGCGAACATGATCGCCAGGCTTTGAACCTTTAAAAGTGATTACAGCTTCAAGCTCTGTATTTTTAACAAAAGATTTTGAACGCGGCATAAAAACGGCACTTCTGCTCGTATCTACCGAATAACTGCCTTGTTTACGATTCGATAATTGACGAGATACACCATGAACATCTGATAATAAGTAAGGTGTATAATCAATTAGTACACTTTTATCACTTTGTGCAGAAATCTTAAAACCATGTAAAATGCTTGAAGCAAACGCTTCTTTTATACTTTGTTGCTCAGCTTTATTTGAAGTATTCGCGCGATAATAAGTATTTAACTGCCTTAACATTACCTTATTACCCATTTTTTCAAACTGAACGAAACGGGTTTCACCCATCTGGCCACGATCTAAACCAATATCATTTGATCCTAAACCATAGGGTAAACTTTGTTGTAGTAAAAAGGGTTGCGTCAATTTATCTAATTTTAAATATAAATTCCCGCTATTTTCATCATAAAAAAATGTAAAATAGCCAGGATATCTATTCATATCCTTGGTAAAATCATCAATAGATTTAAGTGCAGCGTGTGCTTGGGTTATAATAGATAACAGCAAGAGTGAAGTTAAAAGTACAAAAGACTTGAGTTTTGGCATAGTTTTATCTTTTATTTTTGTTGTTTAAATTAAGTTCAAGTTTGATATTTTAAGTATATAACTTAAAAATATTGTTTAAGATGATACACAATATACAGAATTATCAAACAAATTAATCAACCAGCGTTACTGATTTTGCACTCTCACTATTGCAAAAATCATAAATACAATTAGCTTTCAGGAATTAAAAATGCGTAGATTACCACCGGTATTGCTTGAAGACGGCTGTCCAAGAGAATTACTATCTTTGATCCGAACAACCCTTGCTGCCTGTAAAGAGATTTCATTTAGAGTTGGCCAAGGTGCATTATCAGGCGTACTTGGTTCAACCTTAGATGAAAATATTCAAGGTGAGACCCAGAAGAAATTAGATGTACTTTCAAATCAATTATTAAAAGACATTTTACTAGAATCTGGCTACGTAAAAGCCATTGCTTCAGAAGAAGAAGATTATACTGTTGCTGGTAACCCTGATGCGAAATATATTGTATCTTTTGACCCACTTGATGGCTCATCAAATATCGATATCAACTCATTAGTAGGTACTATTTTCTCTATTATGGAAGCACCTGAAGGATCTGATGCTGCAGATCCAAGTATTTTCATGCAACCAGGTAGAAAACAAGTTGCTGCAGGCTATGTATTGTATGGCCCGTCAACGATGTTGGCACTGACAACAGGCAAAGCAACTCGTTTATATACTTTAGATAAAACTCACGGTAGTTTTTTATTAACTGACGAAACTGTCAGTATTCCAGTTGATACACAAGAATTTGCTGTAAATATGTCAAACCAAAGACATTGGCAAGCACCAATGCAAAACTATATAAATGATTTGCTTGCTGGTGATGCCGGTCCTCGCGCTAAAAACTTCAACATGCGTTGGATTGCAGCTATGGTAGGCGATGTACATCGTGTTTTATGTCGTGGTGGTATTTTCACTTACCCTACAGATACTAAAGATCCTAAAAAGCCAAATAAATTACGTTTATTATACGAAGCAAATCCAATGGCAATGTTAGTTGAAAATGCTGGCGGTTTAGCAATTGCAAATGGTCAGCCTATTCTAGATATAGAACCTGATGCAATTCACCAAAGAGTAGAAGTGATATTAGGTTCTAAAAACGAAGTTGAAAAATGCTTAAGCTATTATAAATAAGCTTGATTGTTTATCTTAAAAAAGGAAGCTTTGGCTTCCTTTTTTTATGTCGGTTCTTTTAATCCCTATTTATCAATCTATAAGAATTTATTATATTTTTAAACTCTCCTGAATCTTTTAGTTTTTGTAATTCTTTGTTTAACTTTTCAACAATTTCATCTGGAGTACTTTTATTTAAAGCCAAATAGTTTCCTGAAGTATCGATCATTTTCACTGCAGGTTCGACTAATTCCATACTAATATCTATTTTTTGAAGCATATGAGGTAAGACAATATCAGAGCCTAATATCAAATCGACTTTCCCTAATAAAAACGGTTGAAAATACTGTTTAGAATATGAAAATTGAATTAAGTTTTCACCTACTTTAAAACCAAGATCCTCAAAAATAGCTTGATATACACCACCTCTGACGACTGCAACTGAATATTGTTTTGCATCATTTAAAGTTTTTAATTTGATATCTTCTCTGTTTTTGAGTTTATATAAATAACCTCGACCTGATGCTAATGGACCCACCCATTTAAATAGAGGCTCTCTTTTGGGTGTTCTTGCTGTTGATATTAAACCATGGTCATTTTTTTTAAGTGTTTTTTGATAAGCTCTAACCCAAGGATATACTTCTATTTTGTAATCAATTTTAGACTTCTTTAATATTGCTTTAACGATATCTACATTTATCCCAACGATTTCATTTTTATCTGAAATGAAATTATAAGGCAGCATCGGCTCTGTATTTATTGTTAATTTATAAGGTATTTGTTTTGAATACGCGGGCGTCATCATCAAATAAAATATGATAACAAAGATGATTAATTTTGACTTAAATCTAAAACCTATCATTCACGCTATATCATGTAGTTGTAATAGAATTTAAGTTTAGTATATAGAAGTCAGTAAATAAAAACTGACTTCTATTATTATAAGCTAAAGTTTAACTTTGAATTCAAATTCTAATGATTCAGATTTAGGATCAGGGTAATAAAGCGAGCCTTGATGTGCTATGAGGTTATTAATCTGATCTGATTGAGCTTCTTCATCCCAGTAATCAATACAAGAATCGATTAGCTTTTTAGGATCTAGACTAGGATCCTCAGCCATTAGTATCTGCCAACGTGCTGAAGCGAGATCTGCTTTCATAATACTTTCAGGAGTTGCATCTTTAGGGCTTCGTTCATTATCTGGCACCAATTTACCACAACCAACAAAGTACTCTTTAGGGTTAGTTTTACTTATTTGCCCTGCAGCATAAAAACGATAAGGGTGATTAGCCGCTAAAACAGCTGTTTTTTTACCAGGAATAATATTCGCAATTACGGTTTTATTCACTCCTAACCTAGGTTTTTCCCCTTTTTCAAGTTTAGGTAAAAATACAGCCTCAAATTCTTGTCTTGGATGCGAACCATAAATCACAATTGGAATGGTAAACTCTGATTCTGAATCTGAGTCATTTAGTAGTAATTCAACTAAGCTTTTTTGATATTCGGTAAAATACTCTATTGGTATCAAACCATGTTTAAAATCGTTAGGTTCTGGAATGAATTTAGACCCTTGATCATCAGGTGCAGCAATAGGCGTTGCATCTATTACAGTTTCATATAAACGCGTTTGAGCTTGTGTTTTTATGCCATTAGCCATTAAAAGTTCTTCCCAGCGAACTGGTACTGGATCTTCTAAATAGTCTTGCATTGGATCTAATAAACGTATTGGCGGATAGTGAAAAAACTGCAATGATTTCTGCTTAACCATAGGCAAGCCTAGTGGTAAAAAGAAACGCCATTTCCCGGTATTTTCAGGATCCCACTTCCCTTCATCTCTAAGCGTAGGAAATACATCATTAAGTGCTTTTAGCCCTATAGCGAGTAACCTAGGTAAGCGTTCTGCATAAATAGCAAAATCTGCTTGAAGGTTATTGTCACCTTCAAGCTCAAGGTAAACTTGCGTTTCGTTTAATATTATTTGTTCTTCATTATAAACAGCTAAATCACCCGCTATTTTTGTCTCAGTTTTAAGGTCAATTTCTTCTTCTTTTTCAATAACAATTACCTTTGCATTTGCTCCTTTTGCCGCTAGCCCATCACGTTCAAGCATTTGCTCAGACCAATGAAGAATTGTTTGCGCTAAATTTTGTTTTGAACCTGGTTTATTTGGATAAGAAAAAGCAAGCTTTACAGATTGTTCATTACCTAAATTAATTTTTACTTTCATCATCATTCCTTAAGTTATTTTTCCGCTTATTCTTTCTATTTCATTCAAACTTTGCCATAACACAGGCTCATGAAAACATATTGCACCACCACCACGTTTTTCTTGTGATGTCATACGATTCATATCTGCTATACATACCCAACTGATATGTGTTGGAATATCATCTTCATTTTCAGTTTTACCGCGTTCAGTAACTTCTTCTGATATTGCCCATTTGGCATGATCTTTTGTATAAGGCCAGTGATAACCACTTAACATGTTTCCGTTATGATCTTTCAACATCTGTAAATCTATATTAGTGATTTCATCAATGATGTCTTTATCACCAAGTTCATTAAATTCATGATGATACTCTCTCCCTTTATAGGTAGTTACAAAGTCTTGTTTACCATAATCATCTTCGGCGTCTTTACCATCTTTGGTAGGTAATACTGCAGTTTTAGTTAATCTACGCCAAGTTTCTATGCGTAAATCGACTTCTAAAGTCGGACCAACTAAATCAATCCAAAAATCATCAAACCAGGCACCACTTTTTGCAAGTAACCTAAATGATTTACCAGACTTAGACTTAAAAGTGAGGTCTGCAGGTGGCTTTTTTCCATGTTTCTCAGTATATTTTTCGCTATAAGCTGGCGGTAATGAGCCTTGAGCTAATTGCCAAATATCAGAATACTTAGAGTTTTCTTTGATTATTGATGGTAATTGACAGCCAAAAACTTGCGGCTCATGCTGCTCTTTTAATACATTAGCAATAGCCTGCGCTGCTGCGACATTTTCTAAACTGATGCAAATAAAAGTTTGTGCATATTGATCTGCGTATTCAGGATAAAAAAATGATTGATCGTTATCTAAATGTAAACCAGGGATCCGTGGTGTAGAATGAGATAACCAAAAAGCAGTATCAGTATCTAAATCAAATGCCAATGTCCCTTTACAATGGCCATTATGAGCGTGATTTTCAGGCTTACCTCTATCACTCGCTCTGGCATTTTGACTATAATATTTTGCAGGTACACAAGGCGGAAAATCAGATTCTTTCATTGATGCTGGATATTCATCGTTATAATGAATCCAACCTACATTAGGGTTTTGACTTTCGAACAGCTGCTGTAATGTATTAAATAAAGCACCTTGCGGACCATTACCTAATTTATTTATCGATAAACTTAATGGTGTTTTTTGCCCTGATTGAAAATATAAATATTCGTTGCCTAAAATAGTATTGTTGTCTGTGCCACAACCTTTAGGCAACTTATACATAAACCACCAGTCAACATCAGTAAAACTTAAATCACTTTTTGCACTTAGCATAAACTCTCCTTTTGGGAACTACACTAGCTTATAACACCATGTAATATCAAGATTTCCTGTTTATTTATGGCTTTAAATACAAAAAAGCCACGGAAGACCGTGGCTATGAAAATAAATATAAATATAAAGCTAAACTAGCGACAACCCGCTGTATCAAAATCTACAACTAAAGATGCACCATCAGATTCACCAGAAACTTTAATATAACCCCAGTATTCACTTAAATTAGTTAGGTAAATACACTCACTATTTCCTGATTTATAAGAAGCGCCTTGAGTATTAGCGCTATTTGGCCATCCTAGGTTACTAAACTCTAAATCTAAGTTACCAGTACCATTACCTGAAGTGATAGCAATACTCGTATGAGCACTAACGTCACCAACAGTTAACCATGAAGTTCCACTGCCTAAACATATTTCTGAGCCATCTTGTACTTCACCTCCAGTTTGAGGGCCTTGGACAGCACATGCATCAGGCATATTTCCAGTTGAAGAACCTCCTACAAAACTACCTTTAAGGTTCGTATCAAAACTATTATAACCACGTAACATCACATGATATGTACCTGCTTGAACATCTGAAATTGCACACGTTTCGTTATTTCCACCTTTCCATGGACGACAATCATAAGTGCTCGTAGTTGGTGCGGAACCAAAACGTACATATAAATCGGCATCACCAGAACCACCTGAAATATCAAAGCTTAAATCAGTTGCACCTGCTGGTACTTGCAATGTATAAAAAGTTTCAGAATCTTGAGTTCCACCTACATTAACTGAAACACCGTTTTGTAAGCTATTACCCGGAACAATGACACCTGATATATCTGCTGAAGTAGTTGTTGTTGCTGAAGCTCCTTTATCATCTACAACAGTCAAAGAAACAGTATATTGACCTGCACTTGTATAAGCATGGCTAGGATTGATATCAGAACTAGCTGAACCATCACCAAAGTCCCATGCATGTGATGCTATAGTACCATCAGAATCATAACTACCATTACTACTGAAACTAATAACTGCATTAGTATCACCAGTATATGGACCATTAATCACTGCAATCGGAACTTCATTTAATGGAGGATTAGTTCCGCCACCGGTATCGCTTTTTACCGTCTGAGTCCACTGTGTAAACTCATTACTGTAATTAGCAACCCAAGTATTTAAGCGGGCTTTATATGCAGTCCAATCTCCAGCTCTTGTTTCTGCTAACATCGCTTTTACTTCGCTAAAATGTCTTTCAAACATAAAACGAACAGCTAAGTAGCCCCAACGATAAATGCGATCTTGATCAAAGCCATCATAAGTTGTTTCAAATATTGCACTTAATGTATAAGTTGAGCCATCATGTATCGTATCGATTGCTGCTTGGTTATCATCTTGATTTGCTACGTATTCGGCAACACCTTCAGCCCACCAAACAACTTTTTCTGTTGGTGTATTAAAGTTACCAAATAAATCAAAACGGCCATCTAAGTAATGTACATATTCATGTTCTAAGTTCCATACATTATGATCTGGTTTTGCATAACTTGCTTCATATGCTACGAAGTTTGGAATATTGCCTGCGACAGATGGATCACCTTCAAGGTACATGCCACCATTGTTAGTATTAATATCAAAAATTGGACCGCCATACTTACCGTAGTCATTTGAACTATCAAATATATTAACTTGAAGCTGACTGTTGGTATCACCAGGAATTGGTACATTGCCTGATTGCATCTTATTATGGAAATAAGTTTCTTCAGCACCCATAGTCGCACACGCAGAAGCTTGTTGAACTGCAGTTAAATTTTGAGAACGGATTTTAATTGTAGGGCTACAGGTGTGTGTTTGAGATAAAACTTGTGCTTCTAACTGATCGCCATAACCACAAATATTATAATCATTACAGTTACCATAATAGCTAGCGGTATCTGCGGCGCCTAACCATACTGCATCACCATTGCCATACATTTGGTAAGTAGAGAATATTGTATTTAAGCCTGAATCAACTGTAGCTTGAATAGAAGAGCCCGAATACATTTTCATGCGACCTAGCTCTCGAGCAGCATTGGCAATTAAATATTCTGAATCAGAATTAATCATCCAAGATTGTTGAGTAAAGCTATTTAAACGACTAACCAATGTTGTATCGTTGGCAACTAATGTTTTGAAGTTAGCGTTATACTGACCACGGAATAAAATAGTAAAAATACCATTCACAGCACTTCGCATGTTCCACTTAGCACCGTAACTTTGATTCCAACGGCTTAACCACTCTTTTACAACAGGTAAATAAACATCTTGTTGCTCTGAGCTATCCATTGTAATGATAACTTCAGATAATGTTTTACCGTGAGCATCATTATCATCATAGAAATGCGCATTATTAACAAATGCATCAATTGCACCTTTAACAGCAGGTTTTACCCAAGAAACAAAGCTAACGTTATTATTGTAAAATTCAACATAATAGCCAGCTCTTAAATATAAAAACATTGCTTCAATATCTGGATCACCACCACCTGTATATGACTGAGATAAAGCTTTTACATGGTTGGCCACTGCGTACATATTATCTGAAGAATATGCTGCTTGTTGAATATTTGACGCTGCATTAAATAATTCGTTAACACAACTAGAGCCTTGAGACTTAATCGCATTAATTAAAGTTGTTGAATTGGAAGTTGCAAAAGAATTCACATCACATGCTACTGCAGCCATCACCGTATTACTTAATGATGATTTGTGCATACTATGAAAAACCTTGTTTTCTATAGGTTGATGAGTACTTTGTGCTTGAGGTACGTTTTTATTAACCACCTCTGGAATACCATGTTCATGTTTTACTTCTTGATGAATTGTCGGTGCCGATTGAGGTGCACTTGGTTGCTGCGCCGCAAAAACTGAAGTTCCTACGAGTAGAGTCGATACTGCTACAAATAATTTATTTAATTTCATTTTACCCTCTATTGTTATTTAATTATTAATAAAATGCTTTTTGCTTTTATTTAAAACACTCGATTTCCTACTCGATACAAACAGTAATAAAAAGCAGTCTTCCCCTAAAGCAGGTACAAAGTAACACGAAATTAACATTGCATGCAATATACTATATTTTATATATCTACATTTCATTTACAAATATGACAATTTAAAAACAATATGTGATGATTTTTAATACAAAATCAAGAGGTTATTATTTTAATAAAAAAGATAAATTAATTTAATTTTGAGGCTAAAATGGAGAGTTTAAATGTAAAAATAGGTTAATTAGATAAAAAACTTAACAATTGACGTTGTTTTTTTAGTACTTGATTGGCATCTTTTGCTGATATAAATATAAAACTAACTTTATCGTTCGCTTTTAATTGACCTAAAATAGCCAGATCAGCAGTGATCACATTTGCGATTCTCGGATAACCACCAATTGTTTGCCCATCTACAGATGAAATTATTGGTAAACCTGAAGGCGTAATTTGAATACTACCTTGCATTAAACCGCTAGAAATAATATCTAGTGGTTGTTCAAATTCCATTGCAAACTCTTTAAGTCTTATTCCCATTCTGTTTGAGGTAGCAGTGACGGTATACTTTCTAGAACTGAAATTATTTTTTTGTATTTGAGTGAATAAATCGGTTTCAACAGACGCAGTACACCTGAGGATATAACGACCTGAATAGCCATTACCTGCATAGTTGGGGAGTTTATTTGTATATATACATTTTTGATTTGTTAAATTAAAAGCGAGTCTGTCACCCTGCTTTAATGCTCTCCCGTTAAACCCACCAAAATTGACAGTTAAATGAGTAGAATAACTATCAAATACCTTTGGGACATCTATATCTATTGAGGTACTAATATAGGCTCTAGCGCCATTTAACAACTTACCAAAATTTAAAATATCCCCAGCACTCACTTTTATAATCGTATTATTAAATATTGGATTATCATTCAAACACAATTCAAATTTAGCGCCTGTGATTACAATGCACATATCATTTTCAAATTTAATTTGAGGGCCAATCAATGTCACTTCTATTACTGCACTTTCAAGAGGCTTAGACAATAGCCAGTTAGCCATTTTCATTGCAATTGGATCCATAGATCCACTTTTTGAGATACCATTATGCATTTGACCTGTTCGTCCAAAGTCTTGAATACTTGTTTGTAATCCTGGTTTTATAAAATATAAACTCATATAAATCGCTTCTCAATTTCTAAAAATTCAGCTTTAGATATTGCTGAAAAACAAATTTTATCAAGGGGATTAGCAACAAATGGTGATTCTGATTCCAAGTTAAATAAGTTAAGTGGAGTTCTACCTATAATATGCCAGCCACCAGGACTTGAAACAGGATAAATACCCGTTTGATTTCCGCCAATTGCAACTGAACCCGCTGGTATTGAAATCGCTGGGGTAGACTTTCTCGGACAAGATAAGCTTGAAGATAATCCACCTAGATATAAAAAACCTGGAAGAAAACCAAGCATATGGACCAAATAACATTGTTGAGAGTGTACTGAAATAACCTCTTCAACAGTAAGCTTACAATGTTCAGCAAGTTTAATTAAATCGGGACTATACTCCGTTTCATAACAGACTGGAATAGTGATTGTTTTTGATTGATAGCTTACTTCAGTTAATGGCAAGTGTAATAATGACTCAATGTCATTAATTAATTTTTCTAACTGTATTATCTCGTTTTTAAAAAAAATAGTTAAACTTTGATATGCCGGAATAATGTCAGTTAAGGCATCACCTAGACTTTGTTTTATAGTCGATGATAAATTGATTATTTTTTTTGTTAAAGACTCTGAAATATCATCATTAAATATTATTGTAATAGCAGAGTCACCATTGGGCACGACTTGGTATTTACTTTTGCTCACTGTATGATAAATCCAGCTTGAGTTAACTCTTTATTTAATGCTTTGGCGATCTCAATAGCATCAGGGTTATCACCATGCAAACAGATTGTTTTAACTTTTGGTTTTATAACTTGATCATCACTTGTTATAATTTCTTTGTTTCCAGCTAATAGAACTGCTTGCGCTATGCTTTTATCTTGTTCTGTGATCATGGCATTTCTTTCACTTCGAGGTGTTAAATGCCCTGTAGAAGTGTAAGTGCGATCCATAAAACCTTCAGCAATAAAATCAATGTTTAAATCTGTACAACATTTTTCAAATTCACCATTAGCAAGACCATATACTTTGAGCTCTGCATAATCTCGAATTAATAATTGTGCAAGTGCCGATGCCAATATAGGTTTTTTCTCGAGATCGTTATACAAGGCACCATGAAACTTAATATGATGGATAGATATATTGAGCTCATACGAAATATTAAAAAATGAATCTAACTGCCTCTTGATGCTATCTATTAGCTCCTCAGTGCTCATAACCAAAGAAATTCGTCCGAAGTTTTCTTTATCTTCATAGCCAGGATGTGCACCAATCTTAAGCTTATGAAACTGCGCATTAAGCAATGATTGTTTTATAATACTTTCATTGCCTGCATGGCCACCACAAGCTATATTACAACTAGAAATATAAGGCATTAGCTTTGCATCATGCTCACAATCTATTACTGAATCACCTTCACCTAAATCACAGTTAATATCTATAAGTTTCATATCACAACATTCCAAACGCAGACATTAAACTTCTTCCGCTCAATAACAGAGTTACCAATACAACACTTGCAGCTAACAAGTTTTGTATCTTACTATTTCTATAAATACCCAAAGTTTCTGTATTCATAATCCAGAGTAAAAATAGTGCGACTAAAGGGAGTAAAATTCCATTGGCCACTTGTGCAAACCAAATAATGGAAACGGGTTTATAACCTAAGCACGATACTATAACGCCTATCAATAAAATACTAAGCCAAATCCCTTTAAATGAATTAGATTTTAAATCTTTGTTTAAATTTAGAATTCCACTTAAGGCAAATGCAGCAGCAAGAGGTGCTGTAATTGCTGAGGAAATACCAGCCGAAAATAAACCTACAGCTATAAATAAGCTAGAATAATCACCAAAGATCGGAGCCAAAGCAGGCGCTAAGTCAGCGCTATTATTAATTGAAACATTATTACCAAAAAATGCTGAAGCCGCTGTAGATACAATTGCTATCGAAATAAGGCCACCCAAAGGAATAGCAAAATATAAATCTTTTTTTGCATCTCCTAGCTGTTCAGGCGAGTCCCATTTTTGACTAACACTTGATGAATGTAAAAATAAATTATACGGTACAACAGTTGTGCCTATTAATGCAATTACAGTCAATGTGGCGCCTGTAGGAATAGTGGGTATCAATAAACCGGAAAAGAAGGCGCCTATATCAGGCTTAGAAATAATAAATGTCGCAATGAAAGCAAAACTCATTAATCCAACTAATAGCATGAGCGCCCTTTCAATAAACTGATAACTGCCCTTTATTAAGATAAAAAATGCAAGCGTACCTATAAGAAGGGGCCATATTGAAATATCTGAATAGATATATATATCAGAAAATATACCAGAAAGACCTAAACTTGCACCTAAGATATTTCCACTTTGGTATGCGCCATTTCCTATTACAATCGCACTTACTGTTAAGCCTATCGCAATAACCTTTAATATAGGGTTAGTACAAGCTGCACGAATGTTTTCACCTAGCCCTTTTTGCGTAACGATACCCAAACGGCACGCCATTTCTTGCAAAATTAATGTTGCTATAACTGAAAACAATAATGCCCATAATAATGAAAAACCATAATTAGCACCGGCCAAGGATGCTGTGATAACGGTACCAGGGCCTATAAATGCCGCTGTCACCAAAACCGCGGGTCCTACCTGAGGTAGTTTCATGTAAATATTTCTTTTTATTATTTTTATGTTTTATAACACTTTTGGCAAAAATTGGCGAGAAACACTTAGTCAAAATCGCATAATATAGGTACGTTTTTCAGGAATGGACTTTAGCCACGAACATTTATTTTTCTGATATATAACACTTTGATAAAAATTGGCGAGAAACACTCAGTCAAAATCGTATCATATAGATATGTTTTGTAGGAGTAGGCTTTAGCCACGAACATATTCGAACATTTTCTTTCGCGGCTAAAGCCAGCTCCTACAGGTTCAATTCCATTCAATCATTCTCAATGATGCTAAACGCATAAAGCCCAACTCATTGAGTTGGGCTTTTTCAATTACTTTCTTAT
>Ga0209396_1004736_pt1 | contig 13122 bp, 12 predicted proteins | sample GOMGulsemesocosm_6_FD_184638 | JGI IMG/M metagenome (GOLD analysis project Ga0209396, IMG submission 184638) | Methane-oxidizing microbial communities from mesocosms in the Gulf of Mexico - GOM8C Gulf of Mexico (SPAdes) (version 2) | ecosystem: Environmental > Aquatic > Marine > Cold seeps...
CTATTGTAGTCTTGATAAATACAATCAAGTTTTGCTTAACATGACTTTCACTGGAGGATCGGAATAACCACCCCAGAAAAGGGATATCCCCTAACAAGGGCACCTTGCTTTGTCTTTCTTGCATCACCTCTCGAATCAAGCCACCCAGCATAATGATTTCACCATCTTCTGCTAGAACCTGAGTATTAATGGAACGCTTATTGGTGATTAAATCTGCCTGTCCTTCCACCGCGGTGGACTCTACTGTTTCAGTACTTTGTTGAATTTCCAGACGAATAAACTTACCCGCTTGCACATGAGGCACCACTTTTAAAGTGACACCTATATCTTCACGTTTGATGGTAGTGAATGGATTTGAATTAGAGGTGCTAGACGTTGTACCAGTTATAAAGGGGACGTTCTGCCCCACAACAATTTCAGCTTCCTGGTTATCCAGCGTCATGACACTGGGAGTACTTACCAGGTTGGCGTTGCTCACCGACTCCAAGGCTTGAATTAAGAAGGCAAAATCACCACTGGCGCCAGCCAAAGTGAAGCCGGCACCTATGGGTGGCACGCCCGTGGTGGCCAAGGCAGTCACCACATCGCTGATGCTGCTGCCAGCATCGCTAAAGTTGGTGACCGATAAAGGCGTCGTCGTGCTGGTGCTGTTCTCAATGGCATCCACGTCTGCCGAGGCCATCTGCACACCCAAGCGGTCATCGATGGAGCCCGTTACTTCCACAATAGCTGCTTCAATTAATACTTGGGCACGTCGGATATCCAGTTGCGAGACGATCTCTTTTATTTCAGACATGATCGAAGGCTCGGCACGAATGACCAGGGCATTCAAACCTTCATCGGGATAAATACTCACCTTACCACTTGCTTTGCTTTTACCTTTTTCGTCCTTCACATCCCCCATGAGGTTTTTAAGCAGCTCGGACAACTCTTTGGCATCGGCATGCTGCAAACGAATTACTGAGGCTTTACCGGAAAAGGCAGAAGGCACATCCAGTGTTTGAATTAGCTTTCTAACGCGGTCGCGAGCAGTTTTTTCACCACGCAATATCAAGCGATTTGCTCGTTCATCGGCCACTACACGAATGCGCCCTGCTACACCGCTAGCGCCTTTGCTTTTGCCTCCCTCACTGACTTTTTCCGGATCCAGGCTGGTTAAAATCTTCACTATGTCGCCTACCCAGGCCTCTTTTAACTGCACCACTTCCAACTCGGAAACACCGGAACCATCCAGGCGTTTTATAATTTTTTCGATACGGCGAATATTGGACGCGTGGTCGGTAACGATCAAAGCATTGGCACTTTTCACACCGGCTAAATGTCCATACTTGGCCACCATGGGACGTAAAATCGGCACCAAATCCAGGGCCGGTGTTTCTTTAATTTGAATAACCTGAGTAATCAACTGCTCACTGTTGACCTTGGAACCTACCGGCATGCCACCTTCTTGTTTGCTGTTGTTTTGCTGCATGATTTTAATCACGCTGCCAGCGGGAATGGCAGCAAAGCCGTGCACACTTAAAACAGATTGAAACATCTCATACACATCACGTTTGTTCATGGACGTATCTGAGACTATGGTGACCTTGCCCTTCACCCTGGGATCAATCACAAAGCTATAGCCTGTAATGTTAGCAATTTGGGAGATAAAGGCTTTGATGTCGGCTTCTTTTAAATTCACCTTCCAGGTTTGCTCATCTTTTTCTGCTGCCCAACTTTGCGAGAAGGGCACCAAAACAATTAAAACAACTAGAGCGATCCACTTTCTTATTTTCATATTCATGCCAATTTTAAAACAAATAACTAAAGGTTATACGACGGCTGCCACGCTCAGTAACTGTTTGAGCATTGCCGTTTCATATCACACTAAAACGAATGATTAATGGTCATACGACGGCTGCCACGCTCAATCACAATACTGGCATTACCTGACGCATAGACTTCATCAATGATGGTTTTGTCCTGTACCGGATCCCCCAATGGGTTCCCATTTACAGAAATAAGTTTATCCCCGGCCTTCATGCCCAGACTCATAAGCATAGTGGCGGACGGCGTTAAAATATATCCGTCACCGGTGGCCCGCAGGCCCATGTTTGCCATGGCTTGAGTTGGGTCTTCCAATTGCTGCTTGGCAAAATCTACAAATTTTTCCGGAGTGCGAATACCGCGTAATTGGCGCTTAAAATCGGCCTTACTCTTTCTATCTGAGACGGCTGAGTTGGTTTTTTTGGTGGGGCGTTTACCGGCTTTTTTGTTGGCCTGAATGCCCTTAAGCAGTTTCTCGGCATCGGCAAAGGTCAGGGTTTCTAACTTACCGCTATTGTCCAAAATAACCTTATCGTTATACACCTGAGATAAACGGGCCCGCCCCTGTACTCGAGCACCCACCTTAAAAAACTCCCCTTCACGACCTTGCTCGGCAATGATGGCGCTTGAATCTTGTTTATTGGCGGCCATGAATACGCCCATCAGCACCAGGCGCAAACGTGTCTTGGGCGCATTAATTTCTTCCTGCACGATGGGAGCGGCGTCGGCCTTACCAAATAAATCCCAGGCGGCCATGTCGTGGCTCGCCAGATTCTGGCTGGCAGCCACCACGCCCTTGCTAGGCTCGGGCAAGACCAAGGTTGGGCTATCAATCACCATCCAGGTGAGGGCCGCCCCTTGGTAGGCCAGGCATAGACTCAGCAACCACTTTACTAAAGTGATGCCGGGCTCCACGCTTTTATGTTCACTCCAGTGCACTGATATTCCCTTTACTAACTTTTTTATCTAAAACAATTTTTCAGACAGTTCAAAAATCGTACTGTCGGGACTGGCTTTATTGGACCAAGGCTCACCTAGCAAATCAACCATGCGCTTTTGCACGGCAACGCTGCCCCAGCCATCTGTCTTTAAATTTGCCTGAGCCACGGCCAGACCGTCCTCGGTGTTTACTTGGGCCAATAATTCACCCTTATCTGCGCTAAGGTCCACCACTAACATGGGTAAATCGGCATTTTTACTTTTACGACCTTTTGGATAACTAACCTCTCCCCCCATCCATACTAAACGGCCTTGGGCCATGGCCGTTTTTTTATCCTTCCAGTTAAATACAATAGTGCTGTCATTTAGTTCCACATCACCCGTCATGGTGACGCGCTGACTGCGCAAGGGTTTATTGATAAGGGCAGAATTTATATAGGCACTGACGTGGCTGAGCTCAAGGTCGCCGCTAATAAGACCCACGGAGAGCCCGCCCTTGCCTTCCAGTTGGGCTCCCTTCACCTCAAACTGGCTATTCACCTGCCCCAGTAATAACCCCAGCGGCGACAACTGCCAATTTAATCGCATCTGGCCAGTCATAGAATGCTTGATTACCACTTCCCCATCCCAAAGCGTGCCGGAAACGGCCATAACCTGCACCGGCAAACCTTTAGGGTTAACCAGCTGGTAGGCAATATTGATGGGAAACATAGCCACTAAAAAGACAAAATACGCCAGTACGCTCACATACAATAACTTGCGACTTTTTTTTGCCTCGTTTGCCACTGACATTCCTTAAGATTATTTTTAAAGCGGGACATTGTAATGCAGGCGGCATTAGCTGTAACCGTAGGGAGAGGTAAAAAAGTGTGGAAATGCCGTTAAATTGACAAAAAATCATACAAAAACAAAGATTTAGCCCTAAATGCAAAACGGGAGGGGTGAAACACGGTAAGCAGTATTGCTACTTGTGTCCCACTCCTCCCGCTTTTTTAGCAGGGTAAGGCTAACGAATGGTCGTTAACCTTTGCTGTTTGGCTGAATTACATCATGCCGCCCATGCCACCCATGCCGCCCATGCCGCCCATATCAGGCATCGCTGGCGCGCCGCCCTCAGCAGGAACATCGGCTACCATGGCTTCGGTGGTGATCATCATGCCACCAATGGAAGCCGCTGCTTGCAATGAAGAACGGGTAACCTTGGTAGGATCAAGAATACCCATGGCAATCATGTCACCGTATTCGCCGGTGGCAGCGTTGAAGCCGAAGCTGCCTTCGCCAGACTTAACCTTGTCTACGACTACAGAGCTTTCATCACCGGCGTTATCGGCGATTTGGCGCATAGGCGCTTCCATGGCACGTAATGCCAAGGCGATGCCTACGTTTTGGTCTTCGTTGTCACCTTGCACTGTCACGTTGCTGATGGCACGTACCAGAGCAACACCGCCGCCCGCTACAACGCCTTCTTCAACCGCTGCACGAGTAGCTTGAAGGGCATCTTCAACACGGTCTTTTTTCTCTTTCATTTCGATTTCAGAACCGGCGCCTACTTTAATGACGGCAACGCCACCAGAAAGTTTGGCTAGGCGTTCTTGCAGCTTTTCTTTGTCGTAGTCAGAGCTGGACGCTTCGGCTTCGGCACGAATTTGCTCACAACGAGACTTAACTTCGTTTTCATTGCCCGCACCATCTACGATTACGGTCATTTCTTTGTCGATAACCACTTTCTTGGCGGTACCCAAGTCATCAATTGTGGTGGTTTCAAGGCTCATGCCGATTTCTTCAGAAACCACTTTACAGCCTGCTAGAATCGCAATGTCCTGCAACATGGCTTTACGACGATCACCAAAACCAGGCGCCTTAACCGCAGCCACCTTGAACGTGCCACGCATAGTGTTCACAACCAGTGTAGCCAGGGCTTGACCTTCAACGTCTTCGGCGATGATTAACAATGGACGACCCGACTTGGCCACGGCTTCCAATACTGGAATGATTTCCTGCAGGTTGTCGATTTTTTTATCGGCTAGCAAGATAAGCGGGTTTTCCAATTCAACATTCATTTTTTCCTGATTGTTGATGAAGTACGGAGACAAGAAACCACGGTCAAACTGCATGCCTTCAACCACGTCCAGCTCATCGGCCAAACCAGAACCTTCTTCAACGGTAATCACGCCTTCTTTACCTACTTTATCCATGGCTTCAGCAATTAGCTGGCCCACAGTTTCATCGGCGTTGGCAGAGATAGTACCCACCTGAGCGATGGCTTTAGTATCGACACAAGGCTGAGATAATTTGGCCAACTCGGCAACCACTGCAACAGTGGCCTTATCGATGCCACGCTTAAGATCCATTGGGTTCATACCGGCAGCTACAGACTTAAGGCCTTCGTTAATGATGGCTTGTGCTAAAACTGTCGCGGTGGTGGTACCGTCACCGGCTTTGTCGTTGGCTTGAGAGGCAACTTCTTTCACCATCTGAGCGCCCATGTTTTCAAACTTGTCGGCCAGTTCGATTTCTTTGGCCACAGATACACCATCTTTAGTGATGGTAGGCGCGCCAAAAGATTTATCCAATACCACGTTACGACCCTTGGGGCCCAGGGTAACTTTTACAGCATCAGCTAGAATGTTTACGCCAGCCAACATTTTGTGACGAGCGCTGTCGCCAAATAATACGTCTTTAGCCATGGGGGAAGATCCTTAAAATTATGTTTGTCGTTATGCAAATATTTGGGTGTGAATTACGCTTCGATGATGCCGTAAATTTCACTTTCGCTCATGATAAGCAGCTCTTCGCCGTCAATTTTCACGGTGTTAGAGCCGTATTGACCAAATAAAACCACATCACCCACACTGATTGCCATTGGCTGAACATCGCCATTTTGTAAGATGCGGCCGGTACCCACGGCAAGTACTTCACCTTCGTTTGGCTTTTCGGCAGCAGCGCCCGGTAATACAATACCGCCAGCTGTTTTGGTTTCTTCTTCTTTACGACGAACAACTATACGGTCGTGCAGTGGACGAATTTTCATCAATGAATCTCCAATATTTATATTTTTTACTTTTGTTTAAAGCGATATGAAAACTTATGTTTTCTCAAAATGGGGCCGCTAAAGCAGAATTCAACACCCAAGGTTATTTATTTCGCGAATTTAACGCCAATATTAGTCATCGCGACGAAATTGCCCTTCGATGGTGTTCCCTTTATGGCCGGGTTGGGCTTGATTAGCACGAGCAATGAATACTTTTTCCAATACTGTGCCAGCCAAAGCCCTACGTGCAAATGGCAATAACATTAGCGCGCCCATGGCATCGGAGATGAATCCAGGGATCATCAACATGACACCCGCCAGCAATAACAATATGCCTTCCACCACCGCCATGGCCGGGGTTTCCCCCTGGGCCAACTGGGCCTTGGCCGCTGTAAAGGTGCGAATGCCCTGGGTTTTCACTAGGGTTACGCCAGTCACGGCGGTGGCCAGGGTTAATAATATGGTCCACAGGGCGCCTATCTGACCCCCCACTTGGATAAACACCACCACTTCAAATAATGGTATTAATAAAAATAAGGCTAAAAATCTCATGACAACTCTCTTTTAATCGATACATAGCTTAATTGTGGTGTTGTTTTTGCTTTTCAAGAGTTAAGTCCAATTTTTGACACGAGATTATTATGGTCGAAATACTCGAAATACTAGATACCAGCATCAAAATCTCTTTAGGGGCCTTGATTACCGGGCTTTCAGGCTATTGGTTGTCTGGCATGCGAGTTAAACAAAACCGTAAACAACAACAAATGGAACACCGCCGAGACTTAATGGAAGGCATCGCCCAGCAGGCGGAGCAGGTGCACCATGTATTTATGAAGTATTTTGAGTTGATCCAGGAATATATGAACGCCACGCAAAACCGTTACGACTGGCCCCAGGGACGCCGCTCTGAATTGTATTTGGTGATAGATGAATTGGTACAGTGTTTCAACGAACTTACCGCCGCCGAATCCAAATTGCTGCTGCTGGATGAAAAACCCCTTTATAAGAGCCTGCGTAAATTCAGAAGCAAGGTGATTTTTTTTCGCCGCCACTATTACATAGATAAAACCGACTTAAACAATCAGGAAGCCCAGGATATAAAACGGGAAGTGAGCAAACTTCGAGAGCAATTTTTTGATGCCCTAAGTGACCGCTACGCCCAAGTTTGAAAAGAACACTTCGTTGTGTAGACCGCTTGCCACCCTCGGGTGGCTTTTTTATGCCCAGGGATGGGCGGTATCCTAAAATTGCAGGAGCAAATTTTAGGGTATGTACAGGATGGGCGGTACGACGCGGGCGCATGGATGCGCAAGAGCGGCGTTTTATCAGATTACGAATATCAACTGGCGAACCCCTAACCTTTAAACCCACTCTAAATAAAACACCCAACCGCCCACCAATACAAACCTCTGCAAACCCTCCAGCAATGTCTAAACTTATCCTATGTACAATAAACATACTGGAGCACCACCATGTCCATGGGTTTACGGACCAAGTTATTAACCATCATAGGTTCAGGCATATTGGGCTTAGGCCTGGTCAGCGCTTTTTCATTTGTTTCCTTGTCCGGCAACATCAACGATTATGAAGATGTATTAGCTCACGATGTTGCAACAGCACTGGCAGCCGACAGTATGACATTGCAATTTAAGACCCAGGTTCAAGAGTGGAAAAATGTATTATTGCGCGGGTACAACGATAGCAAGCGAGAGAAATACTGGGGAAAATTCCAACAACAACACCAATTGGTGCAAACCACAGGTAAGGAAATTTTAAACGTATCTCGACTGGAAGAAACTCGCCAACTCACTAAGCAATTTTTAGCGCAACACGCGACCTTGTTAGCCAAATATAAACTGGGTTACCAAGCCTTCATTAACGCAAATTACGACCCTAAGGTCGGCGATACTGCCGTTACGGGCATCGATCGCGCTCCGGGAAAACTGGCTACCCAAATAACCCAATCGGCCTTTAATCAAGCCCAAGAACACAGTAACAAGGTCAGTGGCGCTGCCACTTCTACCGTCACCACCGGCATGACCATCATCATTTTGACCATGGCGGCTGTATTAGCCTTGGCCATAATACTGATTAATCGCTGGATCATTGAGCCCATGCAAGCTGCCCAAAGCTATTTACAGGAACTCTCTCGAGGCAAGCTGGACTTCAATATTACAAAACAAGCTGGTGATGATGAAATTGCCCAAATGCTAACTGCCTTACAACTTTTACAAGGCAACCTCAATGACGGGGCCGGCGCGATTAATTCCAGTATTAATCAATTATCCGACAACGCCAACAGTCTTCACTCCATCGCCACCACCATCCGTGAAGGCACTGATTTGCAATATGAACGTACCGATCAGGTGGCCACAGCCATCACCCAAATGTCGGCGGCCTCTACCGAAGTGGCAAGCCATGCCCAAGATGCCGCCAAGGTAGCCAATCAGGTTGAACAAGATGCCCAAAGTGGCGTAACCAACATGCGCTCTGCCATCGCCACTATCAATGCTACCAGTGAGCAAATTGCCACCACTGCCGACGTGGTGCGCCACTTGGAAGAAGACACTAAAAATGTAGGTACAGTTTTAGATGTTATTAAAGGCATCGCCGAACAAACCAACCTATTGGCCCTCAATGCTGCTATAGAGGCCGCTAGGGCGGGAGAGCAAGGCCGGGGATTTGCGGTGGTAGCCGACGAAGTTCGCACCCTGGCACAGCGCACCCAGGAGAGTACCGCCGAAATTCATACCATCATAGAAAACGTACAAAATGGTGCACAAAATGCGGTGAGCGCCATTGAAAGTGGCCAAACCAGAACCGAAGAAAGTGTTACTCAGGTCAATCAGGTGGGTGAAGTTATTGAAGGCATTAGCCAGTCAATAAACCAAATCCTAAGCACCAACCAACAGATTGCCCAGGCGGCTCAAGAGCAAAGCCAAGTGGCTGGTGATATTTCAAAAAACATCAATCAAATTACCAGCACCGCCCAAGACAATTCACAACATGCCGAGAGCACTTTGCAATTAAGTGAACAGCTTAAGGCCATGTCCGTCACTCTGGGGCAACAGATTAAAAAGATTAAAGCCTAATCACAGCTGCGGTTGGTATTTTGATAAACTGCGCCCATGGATAAACAAACTAAACCTCAGACCAGCCATCATCGTGATGCCATATTGCAACAACTGGCACAGATACCTCACGGCTATGTCACCACCTACGGGGCACTGGCCAAGGCTGCCGGTTTACCCGGCTATGCTCGTTTTGTAGGGCAAGTATTAAGACAACTGCCCAAGGGTACAAAATTGCCCTGGCACAGGGTGGTGAATGCTCAAGGAAAACTGAGTTTTCCGTTATCATCGGATGCCTACCAGGAACAAAAAACTCGTTTACAAGGGGAAGGGATTGAATTGCACAACGACAAAATCAATTTCAAGAAGTACCGAGACGGCCTGTAATACCTTACCAATTAAGTACGAATCTTAAGTGACTTATTGGCCAGGTAAACCAGGATGAGTACCGGCAAGCCAATACACGAGGCAATAATAAAAAATGATGTATAACCAAGACTGTCCACTATGCTGCCCGAATAACCCGCCAGTAATTTAGGAATTAGCGTCATTAAGGAAGAAAACATAGCATATTGCATGGCCGTAAAGCGCACATCCACCAAACTGGACAGAAAGGCAATAAAGGCCGATGTTGCAATACCAGCCACTAAATTGTCGGCCGCCACTACAAAATAAAGCACATGCAGGTTATGGCCGCTGTAAACCAAAAGAATAAACAGTAAATTGGTCAGCACCACTAGTACGGCACCAATAAACAAAATTCTCATGACCCCGATGCGCATGGCTAATATACCGCCCAGAAATGCTCCCACTATGGTCATAATTAAGCCAAATACCTTCACCGCTTCGGCAATTTCGTTCTTGGTAAAGCCCATATCTTGATAAAAAACGGTGGAAATAACCCCCAGCACAATATCTGAAATTCGGTACAGACCAATTAATGCCAACAGCAACCAGGCGGTTCGCATTCCGTAATTTTCAAAAAAGCTTTTTATGGGGGAAATATAACTGACTTCAATGATTTTGCGCTCTACCACCTTGAATTTAACCGCTAGTTTGGCCACCCAAAAAGCGAACCACCCTGCAAAAAACAAGCGCGCCACCTCAATTAAGAAACTGCTGAAATTGGCATGATTAAAGAATGCTTTCATGGTACTAGCCTGGTCTTTGGTCAACCAAAAACAGGTAATAAAGGCCGCCAAAGATAAGGTAAAAGCTAATACCAAGCGTAGATAATCCCGCGCTAAAAACACATGATTTTTTACCCGATTAATGGGCTCTTCCATGCAGAGGGTAGTTAATATGCCCACTAGCATGAAAAGACTCATCATATGGTAGGTAAGTTTCCAGGCGTCGTAGCGATAGTCGCCCATGCGCGTTCCCAGATAACTAGCCAAATAAAGCGCCCCGGCCCCGGCAACTATCATTCCCACCCGATATCCGGTCACATAACTGGCGGTCATCATGCCTTGCATATCGGCACTGGCGGCCTCTATACGGTAGGCGTCTATGGTGATGTCCTGGGTAGCCGAGGAAAACCCCAGCAGCACAGCCCCCATGGCCATGTACATGAGTTGGCTTTCTACTTCAGGATTTGTAAATGCCATCAGAGTGATGGCCAACATGACGCCTATTTGTGAGACCAGAAGCCAGGAGCGCCTAAGGCCTAACCAACGAGTTAACAGGGGGATGGGCAGGCAATCCACTAACGGTGCCCACACAAATTTAAAGGAATAGCCCAGGGCCGCCCAGCTAAAATAGGTCACCGCCGATTTCTCTATGCCCGCTTCACGCAACCATAGAGACAGGGATGAAAAAATAAGCAAAATAGGCAGACCGGCCGAAAACCCCAACAACAGCATATTTAATACTTGTCGATGCTTGGCTGCCGCTAAGCTCTCTCTCCAACTGTGCTGATCATTAAGGTTTTTTAACAACTCAAGCCCTTAACATGGCAAATAAACACGTTACCGGCCTAGTCTTTGAAGTTTTTAAATTGCAGTGGCAAGGCGATCTCATCACTGCCCTTCCAGAGCGCCATGACCTCTTGCAGGTCATCACGTTTCTTGGCGGTTACACGAATGCTTTCACCTTGAATAGCCGCCTGCACTTTCATTTTATTATCTTTAACCATCTTCACCATGATACGCGTTAGGTCTTTGTCCAAACCTTCTTTTAGAGTGGCTAGCACTTTAACTTGTTTGCCTGCCCCCTGTGGATCTGCGTACTCAACACAGCTCACCTTAATTTTGCGTTTAATGAGGCACGTTTCCAGGATGGGCTTCATTTGATCGGTATGAAACTCTTCGTTGGCTAGCAGAGTAATCACCCCTTCTTTAAGCTCAAATGACGCATTAGCGCCTTTTAGGTCGTAACGACGTTCTAGTTCACGATTGGCCTGGTCCACAGCGTTAGTTGCTTCGTGCGTGTCTATCTCAGAAACTACATCAAATGAGGGCATGTTTGCCTCCTGTAAAATTTATTAGTATTTAGTTGCCTGCAATTTTAACCAGACACACAGAAAATTCATTCCTTATTTTTAGCAATTTGGCACCGACCTCACTTATAGTGCAATTAATAGGCTGATTCCGACCAGTATTCACTGGTAAATAACCCACCTTTAACTATCTTGTAGATATGAATAAAAAAATAAGCTTAGATCTGGCGAATCAACCCTACTACCTGCAAGTATCAAGTTCTGCCCACCTACCGATTTTCAGTTCGGTATTTGCCATCGATTATTTTCTGCAACTATTGAATCAACAAGCCAATATTGAAATTTACGGGTACTGTTTTTTTCCTAACAATTTGCACTTGTTAATACATAGTAAGGTTGCCCCCAGCCATTGGTTGGAAACCTGCCTGGTGCAATATAACCAATGGCACAATGACATAAGCGGTGACAGTGGTTACCTGTTTGACGATGGCCAGACCCAGCAAATATTAATACAGCCAAAATTTCTAGTGAAGGCATTACGCCATGTGCATAACCTACCCGTTACTAGTAATTTATGCAGCACCAGCGACCAGTTTCTGTACAGCTCTTACCACGATTACACAGGAAAACAGCATACCCAAGTAAAAACAGCCCCAATCTTAACCATGTTATCTCACCACAGCGGCCAACGGGGTAAACGCTTCGAGGATTACATGAGCAGTAACCCGCCATTACCCAGTAAACAAAAAAGCCTGGATAACAACGAATTTTATTTAGCTTATGCCGATTCCAGCTACATCACCCGCGCCATGTCCGACTACGGTCAGGAAATCTCCGAAGACATTGAGAATGATCACTCCCAACTTTGGCAGGCATGTTTAACAACCTTAAATAATGTGACTCAATTGGATCAAAAAACCTTATTGGGCATTAGCCGCCACCATAATTTACCCGAAGCACATTACCTGTTGGCCTGGCTGTTTGTTAAGGTGGCCAAAGGGCCCCTGTATTTTGCTGCCAAGCGCCTGTCTAAAGATCAAACCACCCTGCAATTGAAGATCAATTCACTATCTTTACACCACCCTAAAGCCTATTTACGGTATATTGCCAATTTTTGGCAACAATCAATCACTGCATAAATATGTCAGATATTCACATTATTGGTACCGGTGCCATGGCTTGCCTGTGGGCCAGCTATTTCTCAGCACACCAAAATCTTCATTTTATCCAACGACACAGCAAATCTGAGACCTTTCGCTTTGAAAAAAAGCCGGGTGGCACCTTCGTCTCTGGCCAAAGCCTGACAAAAAACACCATTCACTCCCCCATAAAGCATCTTATTGTTGCCACTAAAGCGTTTGATGCCCAAGCCGCCCTGGACAGTATTCGGCAACACCTTGATCAAGACGCGCAAATTTTACTCTTACAAAATGGTATGGGCAGCCAACAGCTCATTGGTCAAACTTACAATCAATATGCCGTGTATGCCTGCAGTTCTACCGAAGGCGCTTACAAGAGCGACCCACACACACTAGTACATGCTGGTATGGGCCAAAATAATATCGGCCCCATGACCACTCTGGCTAACGTTGAAAAATTAAGACAATGGCTGCCAAATGAGCAGTTTATATGGCAACAAGACATAGAGCCCATATTGTGGAAAAAGCTCATTATTAACAGCGTTATAAATCCACTGACGGTTATTTATCATTGCCGCAATGGGGAATTATTAAAACAAGTAGGCATTCGCCAGCATATGCAGTTGATATGCGAGGAACTGGACAGACTGCTGGAAAATTTGCCCTTTCAGCTGGATGCATCCTACCCTTTAGCATTAG
>Ga0209396_1004739_pt1 | contig 13118 bp, 11 predicted proteins | sample GOMGulsemesocosm_6_FD_184638 | JGI IMG/M metagenome (GOLD analysis project Ga0209396, IMG submission 184638) | Methane-oxidizing microbial communities from mesocosms in the Gulf of Mexico - GOM8C Gulf of Mexico (SPAdes) (version 2) | ecosystem: Environmental > Aquatic > Marine > Cold seeps...
TTTTAGCATCATCTTGTAGGTTGATAAATTTAGGCACTGCTGTAGCAGCTAAAATACCAAGTACGATAATTACGATCACTAATTCGATTAGTGTAAAACCATTTTGTTTTTTCATATTTAAATCCTTTGTTTTTTTATATAAAAAAAGCCTACCTAAGTAAGCCCATATAAAGTAAGCAGTTAATTAACCACAAGTAGGTTTTGTAGCACTTGCAGCTAAAGTACCATAGAATAACTTATAATCAGCACCTTCATCTGCAGCTTCGATATAAGTCAACTGACAAAGAGTACCTGTAGTTGAACCAGCCTTATCTAAAGTAAACACAGTTCCACTAGTTTGTACTGATGACGTGAAACCACTTAACTCAACGGCTTTAACAATACCTTCATTCGATGGATAACCATTTTCTGACGCAATAATGCCTTTAGTAGCATCCGCATCACGGCTACCTTTTTCTTTACCATCAATAGCAGCTTTAGAGTAAACGATATTAGCTGCACTATGAATTGCAGCTTCAGCACCTTTTAGCGCAGATTCTTTAGCATCATCTTGCAGGTTAATAAATTTAGGCACTGCTGTTGCAGCTAAAATACCAAGTACAATAATTACGATTACTAATTCAATGAGTGTAAAACCATTCTGTTTTTTCATATTTTAGCTCCAAATCACTTTATTTATAAATTACATAGACATATACGCGACAACACGTCCATATAATTTACATTAATGTACGAAGCTGTATATTTTTTGATACTATGCCAAAAATAATATATTTTCACTAGTTTTTTTTAATTAATGTGGCTAAATCGCAATATAACGACTAAGCATGATATTGTTTAACATAACGACGACAACCATAAAAAACACAAAAACAAAATAATTACTAAATAAGTAATTAAAATTACCCTTGAACAACGCCCATCATGTCCCACATAGGAACAAAAATACCCAGTGCTAAAATCAATACCATGATGGCAACGATACCAATCAATACAGGTTCAATCTTAGCGGTTAACGATTGCAGTTCATAATCTACTTCACGCTCATAAAACTGCGCAGCTTCTAATAACAAATCATCCACTTGGCCTGTTTCATCACCCACCGAAATCATTTGTAAGATCAGCGGGGTAAACATGCCGCTTTCAATCGCCGTAATCGTTAAACTCTTACCTTCTTCAATACCAGTTCGCATAGACAGAATACGTACTTCCATCCATGCATTATCAACCGTTGAGGCCACTAGGGTGAGACTATTGTTCAGTGGCACACCACCTTTAAGCATCAACGAAAAACTACGCGCAAAACGCGATAGCAGGGTTTTTTCGATAACCGGTCCTACAATTGGGATGCGAATATAAAACAAGCCCCACTTCAATTTACCTTTATCGGTTTTAATATAATGTTTGAAAGCAAAAATACTGCCGATCACACCCACGATTAATAAGTGCCAATAATTGACAAAGAAAGCGGAGGATGCCAGTAAGGCACGTGTCGCCCACGGTAATTCAACGCCAAATTTAGTAAACATATCGGCAAACGTGGGGATCACAAAAATATTTAAGACCACTAACGCTAATGCAATCGAGATTAATACAAACATCGGATAACGGATCGCACTACTAATACGACGTCGAGTATCCATTTCTAATTCAAGATAATTAGAAATCTGTAAAAATGAATCATCCAAGCGACCGGTATTTTCACCCACACGGACAATCGATACAAAAATAGACGCAAATACATGTGGATATGCATGCATTGCGGCCGATAATGTTGTCCCGTTGTTTAAACGCGTCACTACATCGTTTAATACATCTTTCAATTTAACGTGAGAGCTCGATTCTGATAGCCCTTTAATCGCACGGATCATAGGAATACCAGCACGGGTTAACGAATACATCTGACGCGCAAAAATAACCAGCTCTTCAAGCGGGACTTTCCGTGTAAACAATTGGCTAAAATCAATATCTCGGTTACCAGTCGATACATTAATTGACGTGGGCGTGATCCCTTTACGCATTAATGCTTCAACAAGCACATCTTGATTTTGTGCTTCCTGCTGTCCCGAAACAGCATTGCCTTGGATATCCCGGCCTTTATAACTAAAATTTGGCATTTGCTAACCTTAATAGTCTTATTTACTGACCACTACGGTCCTATTCACTGTCCACTACGGTTCTATTCACTGCCCACTACGCTCCAATGCCCTAACCACTTCAGCCAAGCGTAAAATCTTTTCAATATCACCGCTATCGACTTTGTCTAACTCTCTAATATTTTCTGCAATATTAGCGCCGAAGGTCTCAGACGTTAATACGTCACTGACAATCACATGTTCAGTATTATATTCATCTTGGCTGGCATCATCTTCACTGCTTCTGTCATCGAGACTAAGCTCATCAGCCAACTTTAATACTTCCTCGATAGAGGTTAAACCCTGTTTCGCAAAATCCAACGCCGAAAGTACAAGTGGTCGATAATATTTAGTCTTACGTGCTTCAACAGCAAACTCATCAGGAGCTTCACGTCGCAATGCATCGCACATTGCATCATTAAGTTCTAATAATTCAAATACACCGATACGGCCACGATAACCCGTATAGTTACAACTTTGACAGCCCACACTGCGATAAAAATGGGCGTTACTCAGTGGTTCTTTGGCTATTTTTTCTAAGCAATATTGCTCACTACTAGCCAGATCATGGGTGCTTTTACATTGACTACATAATTTACGTACTAAGCGTTGGGCAACCACAGCACGTAATGCAGCGCCAATTAAATAACCTGGCGCGCCCATATCCATTAATCGTAATGCACAAGTAATTGCATCATTGGTATGCAGCGTTGATAACACCATGTGACCCGTTAGTGCACCACGCAGACCAATTTCAGCAGTCTCTTTGTCACGCATTTCACCCACTAATAGAATATCAGGATCTTGACGTAAGCAAGTACGCAAAATATGGGCAAAGTCCAAACCTATCTTAGGGTTAACCTGCACTTGGCTGATCCGTGGTAAACGGTATTCAACAGGGTCTTCCACTGTAATAATCTTTTTACCAGGTTCGTTAAGTTCACTTAAAGCCGCATATAACGTGGTTGTTTTACCACTCCCCGTAGGTCCAGTCACCAATACCATGCCATGGGGACGACGGATCAAACTACGTAAACGTTTAATTAACTCTGCTGGCATCCCAGTACTTTCTAACTGGAAAACCCCCGCATCTTGATTAAGTAAACGCATAACAACTGATTCACCATACTGCACCGGCATGGTTGACATCCGCACATCAATCGATTGATTACGCACGTTTAAATTAAAACGACCATCTTGCGGTAAACGTTTTTCAGAAATATCCAAACCAGCCATTAATTTGAGTCGTAATACCAATGCCGGTACGATCGCGACTTCATTAAGAATATTTTCTTGTAGAACACCATCAACACGTAAACGAATACGTAACGCTTTTTCATCCGGTTCAATGTGAATATCTGATGCCCCGACTTGCACCGCATCTTCAAATACTGAATTAAGAAACTTAACTACGGTTGCTTCGTTAGATGCATCATCCACATCGCGAAATATATCGAACTCTTGTGTTGGTCGATGTTCATCTTCGAGTTGACCAGCAAATGCTTCAATATCTTTAGTTCGACGATATAAACGGTCATAAGCGGGTAATAATTGACTTTCTCTGACAATAGCAAAATCTAGCTGATAAAGAGAAAGTAGATTTGATATTGCTTCGACGGCATAAAGGTCAGCAGGATCACTCAATGCCACCGTTAAATGATTATCTTCAGATTTAACGACTAAAGCACGATGACGACGCGCATGTACTTCCGGTAATTTCAGTACAGTCTGCTGTGGAATATTTAATGCCGAAATATCTAAAAACGGAATATTTAACTGTCGAGATAAAAAGCTAAGCAGCTGCTCTTCGGTAATAAAATCTAAGTTGATCAGTGTCGAACCTAACTTTCCGCCACTACTACGTTGCTCTTTGAGTGCTAAACCAAGTTGCGCTTCACTGATAATGTTCTCACCAACAAGTAAATCACCCAATCGTTGTTTTAATTTCAATTGTGCCATTACGGTTTCTCCAACTGGGCAATACGCGCATTAATATAATTACGTGAAGAAGCAGATAGCTGCCCCATGTTTTGTGCGGTGTGATAAGCCATTAATGCTAATCGGACTTGCTGCGCTTTGTCGGCAGAAATACCCAGTCCTAACCACCATTTAGCCCGGTTTGGTTCATAGTTGGTCAATTGCTTATACGCAATTAATGCAGTATCTAAATCATCTAAACTTTGTGCTAAACCTGCAAGCATGGCGTAGTAATCGACATTACCGTCAATCTCTGGCTTGTGTGGCTTAAGATAATAATAAGCTTGTTGTTTATTTTTATTCTTTAAATAAATACGCGCTAACATTAGGCGAAAATTCGTGTATACAGGCGATACACTTAAACCTTCTTGTAACAAGGTTACTGCCGATTCCGTTCGTTGCTCACCGTATAAGATCGCGGCTAATTTTTCTCGAGATAAATCATGTTGCTTGTCCAACGTCAACACTTTGCTAAATAGGTGCTTGGCACGCACCTTATCACCAGAAAGTAATGCCGCTTCTGCTTTTTTCGCATATAACTGAGCTTGTTGTACAGGTGTACGGGTAATTGCTTTAATTGAAATTATATTTTCTTTCTCAGCGTCATTGTTAACTGAGATCGCAACGCTTTGTATTTCAGTGGTTGGCTTAAGCTTTGCGGGAGTTGCCGCTTTGGGCTCAATATGAATAACCTTAGTAATCGGCGTAACAGGCAATGCGATTGGTTGCGCCGAACTAACCATTACTTTCTTTACGACAGGGCTAACAACGACCGGTTTTTCGAGTAAGTGATTCGCGATCACTTTTTCATTTACGTCGTGATGATTTGTATTTACACGCGCAACTGTCTGCACTTGCTCAGGTTTTATGCGTGCTTTTTCTGTTCTGCCAGGTAATACAGCCGCGTTCACAACCGGAGCGACTAAAACAGTCGTATTTTGTTTTTGGACAAACAAATAAGTAGCAAGTAACCCCATCATTACAATTGCGACAAATAAGCAAATAATGACGTTATTATTACGTGCTGACGCCGCAACAATGACTACCCCACTTTGCTCAGCTTGTCTTTGTTGTTGCTGGGCACCTTTATCTAGCCCCTGCAGCATTTGATTAATAACACTCACAGCATTGATTCTCCAAACCACCAAATAACTAATATCACTTCAATAACAAGCACACCGGCTAAAATCGGCAAACGTAAATTACGTCGCTGAATTGCACTTTCGGTATCTTTAATGGCAAGTTTAACCAATGCGACACTGACCTTGTGATCGTTCAAACCATAGCTTAACATCAAACACTTATGTGCTAACACATTGATTAACCTTGGTATACCTCCACTTGCTTGGTGTAACATGCGTAATGCGCGAGGTTCGAATAAAGGCGCACCACGATAGCCAGACACAGTAAGACGATGTTCAACATAACTCGCCGTTTCATTAATAAGTAACGGGCGAAGTTGGTACGAAAAGGTAATACGTTGGCGTAATTGACGTAAGTTATCTTGTTTTAATCGTGTATCTAACTCAGGTTGGCCAAACAACACAACTTGCATTAACTTCTTACTTTCAGTTTCTAAGTTACTGATTAAACGCAACGCTTCTAAAGTTTCATGGGGCAGCATTTGCGCTTCATCAATCAACAAGACGACTTGTTTTGCTTCTGCCGACAACGAAATTAATTGATGGTTAAGCGCTTCTGTTAATTTGTGTTGATCCAAACTAGCATCAATACCGAGTTCACTGGCAACCGCGGCACGCATTTCATTGGGTGTTAAATACGGATTAGGTAAATAAGCAATCACATAGTCATCGCCTAGCTCATTAAGTAATTTACGACAGATAAGCGTCTTACCCGTACCGACTTCCCCCGTCACTTTGATAAAACCTTCACCACTTGCAAGTGCAGTGGTCAGAACCTGTAATGCTTCAAAGTGCGGAACCAAGGGGTGATAAAACTGCGTATTTGGCGTCAAGCCAAATGGCACTTCCGTCAAACCAAAATGCGCGTTATACATTAGCCTTTCTCATTTTTTTGTTCTGTTGGGTACCACTGTTCAAGTAATTCAGCCGAACGTTCCAACTCTAAGCGCCATGTATTTTGGTCAACGACTACAGGTTTAATTAAAATGATTAACTCTGTTTTTTGTACTGATTGCGAACGATGAGTAAAGAGTTCACCTAACCAAGGAATATCTCCCAAGAAAGGTACTTTCGACACCAAATCTTTATTCGCGGTTTTCATCAAACCACCAATCACAATGATCTCACCGCTTTTCGCTTTCACAACGGTATCCGTTTCACGCACGTCACTTTTTGCCAACGGAAGTACAATATCCTTTGAACCTGAGATCGTTTTAATCGAATCGGTCACTTCAATAATTGATGGATGAACGTGTAATAATACACCACCATCACTATCAATTTGCGGCGTTACATCGAGGGCGATACCAGAGAAGAAGGGTGTAAGGTCAACATCTTGATCTACGGTATTACTTTCTGTTGATGTCGTCGTGCTATAACCCGTTACAAAATATTCATCACGACCAACTTTGATCACCGCTTTCTGATTATTAAGCGCTGTAACGCGTGGGCTAGATAAAACGTTCACATCACCTTGCGTCTTTAATAATTTAATTGCAGCACTAAAGTCGTTACCCGCCAACGTTAATACACCGCCACCAGAAGCAATATCAGTTATATCTTTAACACTAAAATTAAACGATGAATCAGTTGCAACTTTCGAATTATTTACATTCCAATCAATACCTTGTTCGTAGCCGTCATTCAACGTTACCTCCATGATCTTCACTTCAAGCAATACCTGACGCTGTAAATGTTCCTCTGCTTTAGTTAAAAAGTCTTTTATCTTACGAATATCTTTCGGATAACCGTAAACGGTCACCAAACCCGCTTGCGGACTAATTACAACTTGGGTATTTTGTTCATTTGCCGTTAGGCTCAGTAATGTATTTTCTAATTCGGCCCAATAATCCGTATCTGTTTGCGTCGATATTTCGGTACCTGCACTGCTTGATGACGACGATGATGAATCATCTGATGAGTCGTCGTTATCATCTGACGAGCTGCTGCTCGACGAGCCGCTATCAGTTAAATAGCCTGAACTGATCGAACTGTTTGATAAGCCATTACGCTTCATCAATAAGTAGTTCATAGGGATAATTTCGGTACGCAGTCCCGCACCATTTATCCGATAGGTATTACCTTGACGTTGAATATCATAACCATACATATCTGCAACAGCGTCCATCGTTTCGGCAATCGTGACATCATTTAATGCCACAGTGATACGGCCCGACACGTCTGGACTCACAATAAGATTATATTTAGTGCCCTTTAACAGGGACCCAAAAAACTGGCGTGCAGATACTGATTTAGCAGCAACGTCCATACGTGGTTCGATAACAGGTGTATTCAAACTGTCATTACCGTCGAATCCTGGTAACAGTTCAGCATTGACATCATCAGGTACAGTCCAAGTTTGTGATTGAGCGTCTGCACGATCAAGCTCTGCTTGAATTGATTCTTTAATGACTACAGGCTCAAGTGAACTACGTGTTGTTTCACAACCCGTTAAAAATACACCTAAAATAATAGCAAGATACAACTTGTTCATAATTAAATTTGAGCCTTAATGTTTAATTTTACTGCCAAATAATGACAATCTAAATTCTTTATCATTACGTACAAAATACACAAAATCAGTGGTGATACGACGTACTTTGAAACCTGAAATCCAGCTTCCCACTTGCACCTCTTTGTCATTCATGATTGCAATATATGTATGATCACGCACAAAGATAGCCTGTAAGGTCGGAATACTTACTTTTGCCTTAGCTTGACGGCGAATGACAGGCTCTATCGCCCCCCAAGGACCCGTTGGATCATCGAGTACATTACCGTTAATAACACCTTGTCCCGCTTGCGCGATACCAGCACTCAATAAAATGAATATTGGCAGTAATAATTTAACCACGAATAAACTCCTTATTAATACTCAAGGTATAAATCTCCATCACTACCTGCGCGGTTGGATAGTCTTGTATCTGATAATCAAAGACCTCCCAATAGAATTTCTTGGGTAACTGTTCAATCTGCGTTAAATAGGCTTGAATATTAAAAAATGATCCCGTCATGGTGATACGTAAACCATGTCGATAAAGTAATACTTCCGAGTCATCAGTGACGGTTATCGGTGTTTCGGAATTAGCCAACGCCGCATCAATATTTTTCGATATTTCATCACTCTTAATGATCTTATCCGCATTCAGATCTTGCCCGCTTGCATTCGAAAATTTAGGTTTAGCCTTTTCCTCGACCTTATCAAGCGCGTTATTATTACCGGTTAGGGTCGTCACAGGCAATGACTCAATCGATATCAACTTTACGTTCTTGGCACGGCTTAATACATCACCCAATACCAAAGCCATTTGATTTGAGTTAATTAAGTCGGCCGTTAAATCGGTTAATTTACCATTTGCCTTGTTAAATTCGGATTCAGCACGCGCAATACGTAACTGAACAATTTTATTTGGATCACTCGCTAATGCTTGCAATAATTCTGCTTTATCAAATTCATATTGTTGTTGCTGCTGCTGCAAAGAAGTCAGTTTTGATTGTGACTTCTGGTTTTGTAAATAAACAGGTTCTAACCACAAACTATAAACAAGATAAACAATCGCGATCAACAGCGAGCCTACCAGCAATGAACGCTCACGCATTGATAATAAAGTAAACTTAGCTTTCATTGTCTGCCAATGTTGCTGCATCATTCACTTACCTCCGCTACGAGTTGGTTAGTTAAGGTGAATGCAATCACATCATCACTATTTCGATTAATATTTAATAAGTTAAATTCTCGACCTTGTAATGATTTACCCTGTGAGAATTTACGGATCCAACGAGGTATCGCTTCATGTGTTCTTGCAATCCCCGTTAGTGTCATACGATCACCGGATAATCGTATTTGATTTAAACGAATATCCCTATCGCGTTGCAGTGCTAAATCAGACATTAAAATAGCAAAACCACTTGATTGTACTAATGATAAATCTGATAGCTGCACCAATAATTCATCACGATATTGTAAACGTGTTTGTAACAGAGTTAATTGTTGGATTAACGCCGGATTTTGAACATGCAGTGATACTTGATTAGATAAATCAGCAACTTCGGCTTCTTGTTCAATTAATTGATTTTTTGCCAGTTTAACTTTTTGCTCTAATACAGCCCTGTCATTTTCAGCCATATAAACAAGTGCTAACATCACCACAAGCGCACTAGTAATAGCTACCACCGCTTGCATTAATGTTAAATATTCTTTTTTTGGCTTAAACGCCTGAGTATATAAATTTACGCGATTTTTCATCACAATTTTTCCAAAGCGCCGCCAATGGCAGGTAAGAAACCAGTATCAATATGTTCACTAATATAGGCATGCTTTAATGAAATAACAGGGATAGTAAAATTAAGCTGCAAACGTGTAATTAGCGGCTCTAAGCTAGAACTCGGTAATGCTAAATTAATTTCTTTCACTTCCGGTAATTTCAATTGGCTCACCGCAAAGTCGGCTGAGCGTTGAATCTCTAAGCTAAAGTTATCTAACAGCGAAGTATCAAGCTGATGTTCTTTTAAATCGCGTAATCGAGAAAAGCCACGTAAACGGCGCGAGAAATAAACCTGGTTATCGTGGATAATCGTCAAATTTACTTCTTGATAATCCTGCTGAGTAATTAACATTTGTGTACTTTTTCGATTCTCATCAGCGCTGGTACTAAATAAGTTTGCCGTCGCTAATTCCTCAATACCAATAGTAAGCAGTTCAAGCTTTGCTTGCTGTGTTGCGGTAACAATTAATTCTACGAGACTTTTCGCACAATAAACGAGGTTAATCTTATTTTGATTGGGTACCGAAAAATAATCGAATACCACGGAATCAATAGACTCGTTAATAAATTCTTTCGCAATGAAAGGCAATGTACTGGCAATTTCATTATCAGGGACACTTGGCTTATCAATCTGTAATAATTGATACTGTTGATTTGATAACACAACATGACAAGTTGATGCCTGCAAGTTGTGTTTCGAGATCATGTCACTCAGTGTTTTAACAAGTTCAGAAATATCACCAAATGCGCTTGAATCAAGTACTGATATCGCCTCATGATCTGTCGATAATGCACAGATATCGACACGCTGTTTAGCAATGAAAATACCCAGTTTTGTTGGTATATTTCGATTTTTTAACCAGGGTATACGCATAAAAATTCTGTTGCACCTAAATAAATGAATAATGGCTTATAAATTAAACAATGACTATCATACTTTAATCGCGATTAAGTAGTAAGCAAAGTGTGATATTAGCACTATAATATCATACCTAAATAACGAAAGTATCACACTAAAGCCCCTCACGACTCATTCAATAGACTGACTTTATTACAAAAATAACCTTGAGCACCATAGACTCCGAGTTTATTTAATACATCCCACTCACCCTTCGATTCCACACCAACCGCAATAACAATAGTAGACAAATTAATAGTACCACCAAGAATACTGCTAATAGCCAGTTGATTAATTTGACGTTTATGTAAATCACGTACTAAACTGTGGTGAATTTTGATAACGTCGACATCTAATTTCTTAATATAAGACGAATCAACCACATCTTGACCAACCATATCCACAACGATGCAACAGCCTAGTGCTTTTAGATTTTTAACGGGCTCTAATAACATCTCTAAATTACGATTAATTTGATATTCATGGATTTCAAAATGCAGCATCGCGCGTAACCTCACCGGCAAGCGGATAATATCGAGGTAAACAGCGCGCATAAAACGCTTATCCAAATAACTCTGAATATCTAAGTTTAGTCCACAAGAAATAGGTTCACCTTGCTCTAGGTTCGAGATTGCCCGCTCTACGGTTAGCCGATCAATGCGTTTAAGTACCCCACATTTTTCTGCCATTGGTAAAAAGACACCTGCATGAACCCATTCATCATTCTCGTCTTTTAACCTTGGGTAGATTTCATAACCTAATACCTGCTTATCTTCCATGCTTAAAATGAGTTGTTGCTCATAATAGAATGCATTATTTTTGAAGGTTCGATCAAACAGTCCACGCCATCTGACAGTACCTTTGGCATAAACTGGTGTTTGCTCTTCTTGTTCGTACAAGAACCAACCAGAACAGCCTTGTAATACCGCAATCTTTAATGCCTGATCGACATTTTCTAATACTTCTTCTGTGCGTTCAGCATAATTATAAATTGCGACACCAGTATAAAATAATTCATCACAATCCACAGGCGTAAACAAACTGATTCGAGTGAGTAATTTGTACAACTGCTTCATCACAATTTCAGATTCAGAGCCTGTGATCCGAGGCAATAAAATAATAAATTGATCGCCACGATAACGAGCAAGTACAGAGCCAGTAAAACGCTCCACAAACTTACTTAGCAGTTCACAGACCGATTTAACCATTTCATCAACACTTGCCACACCATGGTTATAATTTAATTGCGATAATTCATAGAGTTCTATTTTTATAATCGTGCCTGCGATAACCCCAGGATCAGATAACATGGCTTCTAATTGATTTAAAAGGAAATCACGATTACCAATACCAGTTGAGGCATCAACAAACGCGTTAGTACGCATATAAGAATCAAAACGACTGCGCTCTTGTTTAGTATCTTCCAAGTCTGCAATTAATTTATCAAACGCACGACTGGTTGCTTTTGGCCATTCAGCTCCCGAGCCAACAGCCACTTTAATATGATCACCGTTGAGAATTTGATAACTGCGTGTAGAGAGTAATTCAGCGCCATACATGCCTTTTTTAAGCAACCAGATAGCAATGACTAAACCAAATAAAGCAATGAGTAAACCCGTGCTTACCCCAGTAAATAATTCAGGTGGGTATTCCATCGCATAGTAGGGTGAAAGCATAATAACTTTCGCTTTAAAGTCACTATTCGCTTTTAAATCGAAATGATACTCTTTGAGAAAAGGAGTATCGTCCCCAACATCTGCCGTTCGTCCATCAAAGTCGTAACTGACAATGCCATTTTTTTCGACTGTCAGTTGTAATACTGAATGCGCACGTAATAACTCAGGTAGCCAGAATGCAAAACGGGGCTCACTGTCTTCCATTGCCAGTTGCTCATCCATCACATCGATCAATCGCGAGATATTTTGCTTTTGAGTCTCAATCGCAAGACCACGTAAACTAACGCCGCCACCCAGCAATACCACACCAATCGATGACAGCACGCACACAATAATAAAACCAATCAGTTGGTTGGTAAACTTCATATATTCCTATACATCCCTATATCAGAATCTCATGATGAAACACAAATTATGATAACGACAATATAATGCCGATATAGTTAATTATTCTACTGCATTCTGCTTTTAATAACATATAAAAAACTAATCACGTGTGGCATTAACAGAATAAAAAGAACAAGTAGGACAAAAAATATAAATAATTATCGGGGTTAAACATAACGATAAATACAAAAAAACCCCGAAAAATCGGGGCCTTATATAATCTGTTTAAGCAATCAAGTAATGACGATGCTAGAACGGAATATCATCATCAAAGTCTGCAGACGGTTCGTTAAAACCTTGCTGCGGTGCTTGTTGTTGAGGCGCTGGAGCAGGAGCTTGCTGTTTAGGAGCATAGCTTTGCTGTTGCGGTGCCTGTTGTTGCTGTGGCTGCTGGTTATAACCACCTTGTTGTTGTGGTGCCGCTGCTGGCTGTTGTGGCTGACCCCAACCGGCATTTTGGTTCTGCTGTTGTGGTTGTTGGTTACTATTATTATAACCGCCACCCTGCTGCTGTTGACCGCCTTGACGCGAACCAATCATTTGCATTACACCGTTAAAACCTTGTACTACAACTTCTGTTGTAAAACGATCTTGGCCATTTTGATCTTGCCATTTACGTGTTTGTAATGCGCCTTCAA